>Ga0209514_10001729_pt1 | contig 36230 bp, 33 predicted proteins | sample Subgrocontami58m_FD_187452 | JGI IMG/M metagenome (GOLD analysis project Ga0209514, IMG submission 187452) | Subsurface groundwater microbial communities from S. Glens Falls, New York, USA - GMW37 contaminated, 5.8 m (SPAdes) (version 3) | ecosystem: Environmental > Aquatic > Deep subsurface >...
TATGTTATTTTCTTTCCCAAACAACAGCATTGTTTTTCATTACTTTTTTAATTCTATGCAATGGGATGTTGGTTTCTTCTTCATTGCTTAATACCATGAAGCTGCCTTCCAGTCTTTTTATTTTTGTGTAAGGAATTTCGATTAATTTTTTCAAAATCCTATCAAAATAAAAAATCAAATAATCTTGAGGATTTTCTCTTTTGTCCCACTTGATTTTGTTGAGCAGGTTTTGGATTGGAAACATCAGTACAAAAACGCCTTTTCATCAGTCCTTTCGTTAATTTCTCCTGCATAATTCGTAAGCATCATCTCCTTGACTTCTTCAATTTTATGTGTATGCCCCAAAACCCAGCCAAGCTTTACATAAGCTGTCTCTGGCAACATATCCTCAGCAAAAATGCAGTTTAATTCTATGGATAATTTCCTCAATGGAGAATAAACAAAAGGATGCACTCTTCCATAAAGTGTTTGTGGAGCAATAATAATTGCAATATTTTTATCAATCATTTCTTTCAATTTCTTAATTAAAGAATTTTTTGGATTCATTGTAGATACATGCCCTAAGCCTGTTGCTGCAATTACAATTCCCTTGTACTTTTTCTCCAGATAATAATCCAAAACATCGGGATTCATCCCAGGATAAACATAAATCAATCCAGTTTTATGCTCAAATTTATCATTCACAGTAACTTTGCCATCATTTCTTTTGTTATAATTATTATTCAAAATCTCTATTCTGCTGTCTTCAAAAACTTTTGCAAGAGGCAGCTCGTTTATTGGGCGAAAAGCATCTCTTCTACTAGTGTGCATTTTTCTTACTTTTGTTCCTCTGTTTAGGATGCAATAATTATCATCGCTTGTGCCATGCAGGCAAGTTACAACAGCAGCTCCGTCAAACTTTGAAGCTGCATGGACAGCACACAATAAATTTGAGAAAGCATCAGAACTGCCCCTGTCAATGCTTCTCTGAGCAGCTGTAAAAACAACTGGCTTGTTAAGATGCTTCAAAAAAAACGAAATTGCAGCAGTTGAATAATGCAGAGTGTCAGTCCCTTGCGTCACAACAACTCCACTAACTTCATCATCATTAAGCTCTTTTGCAATTCTTCTTGCCATTGCCTGCCAGTCTTCTGGAGTCATGTCCTCGCTCATGACACTCATCACTTTCTCTGCTTTCAGATTTGCAATATTCCCAAGCTCTGGCAGCATCTCAACAAAATCTTCTGCTGTGTAGTCTGCATAAACTCCTCCTGTCTTGTAATCAACTCTTGAAGAAATAGTGCCTCCAAAAGAGAGTATAGGAACTGTAGGCATACCCTTTTTATGCTCTATTTTGTGCCTTTCCTCTTTTTTCTTCTCGTATTTCTTAACAACCTCAATCTTTGTTATTCTTTTGTTTTCAATCCCAATATTGTAGCCATTTTCCAGCTTTATGATTGTGTAGTTTTCGTCAAAAATCTCAGGCCTTGGCAAAAGAATTCCCTCGTAAATCTCCTCTTTTGTATGCACTTTCACAATGTCGCCGTATTCCGGTATCATAGATAAAAAGTTGGAATAAGTTTATTTAAAGGTTGCGGAAAAGAATTTAAAATTAGGGATTATTTCAATCCGTCCCTTCGGGACAAAGGTTTTGTGCGCCTCGGCATTCTGCAGTGGAGATTGCTTGTTTTCGTGCTCCCCCTCGGCGCAAATATATTAAAAGCGGTCACTTTCTTCTTGCTTGACAGCGCAAAGTCGCTCTCGTATTTTTTGAATTATTTTGATAATTATTATTGTATAGGCAATTGCGTTGATTATTTGATTTGTACGCAATTGTCTATCTCGTAAATTGCGGCTATTTATTAAACTACTCACCGCAATTTACGATATTATTTTTATTGAAATTGTATTGTTGAAAAATGTCAGAAAGAATATTAACTTTTACCCCATATACCCCGGCTTTTCATCAAGCATCTGCTTTGCCCTTGCTACAGTAAAGTGCTCCACCAATTCTTCATAAGCTTTCTCTACTTCTTTTGTCACGCTTGGCCTAACTTTCTGAAGCGCAAGCTCAAAGTGTTTTTTGTAGATATCTCTCGAATTTATGTCTTCCCTTAAGGCAAGAATTGCAGCTTCCCTACATACTGCTTCAATGTCAGCGCCAACATAACCTTCAGTTTTCTTTGCAAGCGCCCTTAAAAAGTCATCCCTGCTCTTTATATCTTCCTTATCAAATAATTTCTCCTCATTCTCAAATTCCACACTTGTGGACTCGCCTTTCCCAACTGTCTTTGCTGCAATCATTTTCTTTTTTATCGGCTGCTGTTCTATGCTGATTGGCATTCCTTTTGTATGGACTTTAAAGATTTCAAGTCTTGTCTGCTCTTCTGGAATATGAGTCAAAATCATCCTGTCAAACCTGCCCGGCCTTAGCAAAGCAGTATCAACAATATCAGGCCTGTTTGTAGCTGCAATCACAACAACATCATGCAAATCTTCCAAGCCATCAATTTCTGTCAGTAATTGATTTACAACCCTTTCGCTTACATGGCTGTCTGAGCTTAATCCCCTTCTTGGAGCTAATGCGTCAATCTCATCAAAGAAGATAATGCATGGGCTAACTTGGCGAGCTTTCTTGAAAACTTCCCTAACAGCCTTTTCGCTTTCGCCAACCCATTTGCTCAATAACTCCGGGCCTTTTACCAAAATAAAGTTAGCTTCGCTTTCATTTGCAACAGCCTTTGCAAGCAATGTTTTTCCAGTTCCAGGCGCTCCAAAAAGCAAGATTCCCCTTGGCGGCCTTACGCCCAGTCTTTTGAATGCGTCAGGATGCTTTAATGGCCATTCAACAGCTTCTATCAATTCCTGCTTCACATTTGTCAAGCCGCCAATGTCAGACCATTTAATATTTGGAATCTCAACAATAACTTCCCTTAACGCGCTTGGCCTTACAACTTTTAATGCTTCTTTAAAATATTGTTGAGTTATAACAAGTCTATCAAGTAATTCTTTTTGCAATGGCTCGTCTTCTTTAAGCTCTTTTAAATCCCCTTTTTCAATTTCATTTCGTATAACAATCATTGCAGCTTCTTTTGCTAATGATGCCAAATCCGCCCCAACAAAGCCATGGGTTATATTACCCAAATATTCCAAATCTCTCGGTGAACCTTCTCGTCTGGATTTTTCCACTATATCCTTGATTATCATATATTTTTTTTCTAGGCTTTCGATTGCTCCGTATAGTTCACTTTTCTTATTTTCCACTATTTTAGCTCTTGGGTCGCTATGGATATATTTAATATCATCAATTTCTTTAATCTCGCTTGTCAACTTCAATAAGAGATTTTTATTTTTTGATAATGTTTCTTTAATATTAATGAATGAAGACATATCTTTTTCGATATCTTTGATTTCTTCAGATAGTTCGTTAATTTTTTCATTTGTTCTTCTTATTGAATTCAAGATTTTGTCAAGTACGCTATGGTCTGCCCTAATTTTCTGTTTTTCAATTTCCCTTAACTCCAATTGGGTGTTTTCCAGTTCCTCTGTTTTCTTATTGATGTTTTCATCTATATTCTTAATTTTACCGTCAAATACTAGCAAAATGTTTTTTTTCAATATATCCCCGTATAACTCTCCAACAATCGGCATATTCCTTGTATGAATTTTTAGAATATTCAATCTGCCTTCCTTGCTTGGAACGCCAATTTCCAATTCCCTGTCAAATCTCCCAGGCCTTCTTAATGCAGGATCAAGTATATTAGGGACATTAGTTGCGGCAATAACAACAACCTTGCCTCTTGACTTCAAGCCGTCCATCAAAGCAAGCAGCTGGGCAACAACTCTTCTCTCAACTTCCCCTCTTGTTTCCTCTCTCTTTGAAGCGATTGCGTCTATTTCATCTATAAATATGATGGATGGCGCATTTTTCTCTGCATCTTCAAACTTCTTCCTTAAGTTTTCTTCTGACTGACCATAATATTTTGACATGATTTCCGGCCCGTTAATCAAAATGAAATGCGAGTTTGTTTCGTTTGCAACTGCTTTAGCAAGCAATGTTTTTCCTGTTCCAGGAGGCCCGTGCAATAAAACTCCTTTCGGCGCTTCGATTCCCAGTCTTTCAAAAATCTCTGGGTGCTTTAAAGGCAACTCAACCATTTCCCTCACTTTCTTGATTTCATCTTCCAAGCCGCCAACATCTTCGTAAGTGATATCCGGAACTCTTTCTTCCTCAATCTCAACAGCTTCAGAGCGGAACTCAATTTCTGTCTGGTCAAGAATGATTACAGCCTGCTTCGGGTTTGTGTCAACAACAACAAACTTTATGTCGCCAAAGCCAATTCCCATCATGCTTTCGTCCAAAATGCTGAAAATGTCCTCGTCAAAGAAAGGATTGTTCATCATTGTAGTTTTTCTTCTTCGTGCTCCTCCCAAAGAAACTATGTCGCCTTTTACAACAGCCCTGCCTAGCAGTCCCTGCTTGAATATTTCTGAAGAAGCTCTTATGACAATCCCTTTTCTTGCAGGCGCTATAACCACTTTTTTTGCTTCCTTGACAAGCGCTTTTCTAATCCTTACTAGCTCGCCTATGCTTGTTTTTGCATTCTTTCTTATAATTCCATCCATTCTTATTATGTTCAGCCCTATGTCGCCAGGATACGAGCGGTCAGCAATAGCAACTGTTTTTCTCTCTCCCTCTATCTCAACAATGTCGCCTGACTTTATGTCTACCTCACTTAAATAGCCAGAGTCAATTCTAACTATGCCCTTGTTAACATCGTCTTGTATGGCTTCTGCAACCTTTAACTTCAGTTCTTTGTCGACCATTTTATGACAACTCTAAGATAGAAACATGGTTTTATAAATGTTTTGATTAGGCTTTACAGCAGAGTTCTACCCAATATAATTCTTTTCACTTTGCTCAGTTATCTGCACTTTTGGCAATGGTATTGGAGGAGGCAAATTAACCTCTTGGCTTAATATCAAAGCCTGCACATTGCATTTTGTCAAAATTGTATTGAGCAAGCCAGCCATCAACTCTTTTGGTATTTTCTTGTCTTTCTTCCAAGAGCTCAAAATTTCTTTTGATTTTTTTGGCTCTTCAAGATACAAAAGCTCGCCTTCAAAAAGAATATTGCCTATATTCGGCTCGTATTTTGATGTGAACTCAAATATAAATCTTAAAACATTTTGGTTGTCTTTGCCTAATGCTAAGTCAGATTCTTCTATGTTCTTGATAGTCACATTATTATTGATGTCAATTTTTCCTTTAGCTGCTTTCTTTCTTTCAGCGCTCAATTTTGTAAATCCAAATCCCACAATCATTTTAGTTTCAGAAATTTTAATGATATATAAAGGTTTTTAATGCTAACAGTATCTCCGAACCATTCTCTAAAAACATTATCAAATACTCATTAACGTTTGAATATTAATAAAAACTTTCCAATTTTCAAAATAAAATAAATATTTTCCACCTTTTCACCCACGATTTCCACCTTGCGAATATAGCTCACGCTAGCTTGATTGGCTAGCACGAGCCACTGGCATCAATATTCTTGAGCATCTGCTCAAGATTTATGACAAATCTTTTGAAAGTGTAATTTTCCTTAAAGCTTAGATTCCATATAAACAGCAAAAGCATTGAAATCATGAAGTAGAACAGCCTAATCAATGGGTTAACGCTTTTGCTCTTTATTTTTGCCTCGTCATGCACCCGAAACATAGTTTCTATGCTCCATCTCTTTCTATAAAGTTCAACATATTTTCTTGCGTCACGCAAGAAAACATTTGTCGCAAACACCCAGTCATATCCTTCAACGTTCTTAACCAGTGCAATATCGGTTAATGCTTTATGCGAACTCTTGTCTTTTTTGTACTTGATTTCGTGCTTTACTATTACGCTTTTTTCAGTTGCTTCAAGCATGCACTTAAACAAAGCACTTTTCTTTGCAAATATTAAATAGTTCATTCCTTTAAGCTCTAGCTCGTCTATAACTTCTCCAGAATAGAAGCCCCTGTCAAGCTTCATAAGCTTGACTTTCAGATTCATTTCATGGCATAATTCACATATTCTTCCAAGATATTTTGATTTAAATGACCCTATTGGCAGAATCGCAACATAGACAGGATAGATTTTGTTCCTGAACAAAATACCTGCAACAAGAAAGTGGTATTTTGCTTGAACTCCTTTTTCGCCTGTCCAGTTGTGCAAGTAAAGTCCTGTTGATTTTCCATAAAAGTTTTCAGAAGTTATGTCTACTACGATGTCCACAACTCCCAAATGCAGTTTTTGGATTCTATTCTTGACAACTTTATAGAATTCTTTATCGCTGTATTCCACATAGCCTTTGGCTATGTTATAATGCAGACTGTCTGCCTTATTGCTTATTGTCTCAATGTAAGTGCCATGGGAAGAAGCTTCCAAAATTAAGCCAGCATACTCCTGAGAAACCGAAAGGTTTTTTAGGAAACTCTTAAATTCTCCTCTGCACTGTTTCTTAGTTTTAGAAGACATAGGAACAGTAGTCCATGCAGAACTTCTGCATGGATTTTTCTATTAATTTAAGAGTAGAGAATTCTATTTAGGAGATACTGATATATATATCTCAAAAAGAATGTGCCATTAGTTTCAGAATATGCTCGTAAGATAATTTATCTCCTTCGCGAGCTGAGTTAGCCAATCTCAAAGCTAAGTTAAGTGATATTGTGTCTATGTATCCTCCTTTATTTTGATGATCATCTTTTCCATAAGGCTTTAAACCCCAAAAAGGTTTTCCACCTACCTGTGTACTAATATTCCAATAGCTCGGTTGCTCCTCTAAAAGGTGGTTATCAGGACGCTGTATTACACTTGTAGTAGATTTATCTGGCGGATTATTGCTGTATGAAATAAAACCTGGCAGATTAGGCTGATTAATAAATTCCACACCAGTAAATAAATTTTTATCATCATAAAAGACACTTTTTACACCATTTTGTAAAAGTCCTTTAGGGCTGCAAAATTCAACAAGTTTCATAAAACGTTCATAATCTCCTCCTTTGAGAAAAATATTAGCAATAGGGACAATCAAGTATGTTTCAAAGTTACCAAAACCGCGCTTTCTCTCAGTAACATCTAGGGATAATGCAATCTTTTCTAAAGATTTTAGCATAAGCATGCCGTTCTTAATCAATCCTACATGTTCCCCCGAATCACCAGCACCTAATACTTGGAGATAAACACGAGAAAGCATAGTACTTCGTGCATCTGGTTTTTGTGTTACAAATAATTCTGATTCTGATTGTTGAAAAGTTAGTTGGGCTACTTCCTGAGCTAATCTTCGGTAATCACTATAATACCGAGGTAATGGCAACACATGATCGGAATCAAGCTTCGGAAATTCCAAGCTGGTCCTTTTTTCAATAACATATTGTTTAAGTACATCCAAAGCTTGAACAAGACTTTCCTTCTCCCTTGATACATCCTCCCCCTGCATCCATTTTTTACGATTTGCAACAAAATAGACTGCTGCAGTTCCCTTAAGAAAATCATCAATTGTTAATTTGATTTCATCCATTTTATACAGGATAACTCAGTCTGATATTTAAACCTTTTCCTCTTAATCATTCTACAGTAAGAACTAGTTAATCTTGACTTTAGCTTTATTCAAGTCACTTACCATTTTATCAGTAGTTGTATACTGAAATGCCCTTATTCCCATCAATCTTGCAACATAAACAAATTGAGGAATGTCGTCAAAATACAAGCAATTGAATGGCAATGTTTTTGCTTTTCTCAATGCATTTAAAAAAATCAATGGATTTGGCTTACTGTACCCAACTTTATAAGACAAAACATGCGCATCAAAAATATCAATGACTTTATATCTGTTTTTTATGTGCTCAAAATGCAGTTCGTCAGTATTTGACAACAAAATAAGTCTGTAATTTCTCTTTAATTTTCTAATGAGGTTTGCAACATCTTTATTTAAAGCGAAAATATCGCACCACATTCTTTTAAATTCATTAAAATTCATATTCAGGCTTAATTCTTCAGCTGTTTTGCGGTAAAACTGCTCTGGCTGGATTTCTCCCCTTTCAAATGCTTTTCTGGATGAAGAATTTTCAAAATATTCCCCTACGTATGGGATGCTTTTTCTGCTGTCAGCGGAAAATCTCCCGAATTCATCTTTATCAACATTTACAATTACATTCCCCAAGTCAAAAATAATTGTTTTAATCATCTTTTTAGAATAGCTGGTTTATTTAAAAATATTCTTAAAGAAATGAAATCAAACTTAACCTATAACGAATAGGTTTAAAGGGTGAAATTATTTTGTTATTACCATCCTTCCCTTTAAATCTGGACTGGAAGGCAGGTATATTTCATATTGTGGTTCTGACCTGAAGTCGTTGTGCCTCACATCAAGTCCCCCTCTAAACCGCTTTCTTTCAACCTCTACCTGTTCTTTAGGATTATCATAAGGTATTAAACGTCCCTCCGCAATTAGCTTATTTATTGGCAATTCTGGTAAATTCCTATGAACAGATTCAAGAACCCTGTAAGGCTGGACTTCATTTACCCATCTTGACGTCGTATCAGTCATTTTCTCCCAAGGAATAAAATTTTCAGGTGAAATCTCTTTGCCTAATGGGTAAATTCCTTTTCCAAGCACACCTAGATGCACTATCACTTTTAACTTTATTCCAGCGTTTTGTATCAGCCTTGCAGCAAGAAGTTTTTGCTCATAAGTTATTTTTTTGTCTAATAGAAAAGAGCCTTCCGTATGCGCAGTTTCTAATCCTAAGTAAAATCTATTTATGCCCGCATCCTTTAACCTTTCAAAGTAACGCGTTGAATATCTTTGTTTATCGAGATAGAAAGTGCCAAAATCATCTCGGGATGCCCAAAGAGCCGTCCAGCTTCCAACAAAAGCTCCTCTCTTCTCCAGCCAGGGTAGGTGCTCACACATGAGCCTTACAGCTTCCAAAGTAGTCAAATCAGTTCCTTCATTTTTGTAGAACAGATCAAGATAAAGCAAATCTGATACATTAATAAAACCTTCATCCATGTTTTTTGTACTAGTTTCGCCACGCGTATTGAACAAAGCACCTTTATGGCTTTGTAATCGCTCTATGTATTGTTGTCTTGAAAATGGCTTAAACTTGACTAAACCCTCTGTACAATAATTACATTTCATAATGCAACCGTCACCGGCTTTGACAGGAATTGTCCTAGGTGACAGATCTGGAATTATGTCTGTGGGGCTCAATTCGGTTTCCAAAAAATTAAACCGTGCTACTGCAGCGTCATAAGTCAGCACTTGGAAATCTTTAACCCTCCCTTTTGCATCAGGATTTTCCACTGATTTTGCCTTTTTATAAGCATAATCAACTAAAGACTCCAAAATCTGCTCTGGAGAACTAGTCGGTTCATTTTTGACCCCATTTATTGGTAGCGTATTAATATCAAGAATGAATCTATGCTTAGGATCCATTTCAACTACCGTATCAATTGAACTTTTTTCTTTTCCCTTAACCAATTTGTAAATAGCAGTCATATCCCCCGTTACTGCAAATTTAATTAGGACACCCTCACTAGTTGTCATATAAAATTCGGGGTCTGTCCTATAGCCTGACTTTGGTACATAATACACCTCAACATCATTAGAACTTAAAATCCACTCCATAGGGCTTTCAAGTGACCAATCAGCTTGAAGAAACTCTCTTAAAAACGGCCCACTTAACATAGGGTGAAAATCAAGGCTCATGCTTTATTTTTTAAAAACCCTGTTTAAATATTCTATTGTTAAAAATATTCTCATCAGAATAATTAGAGCTTTTTATTATTTTCCAACAACCTTTATAAACTTCCTTTAAACTATTTCTCTTATGCACCGCGCCCTTTTCATCGGCAGATTCCAGCCTTTCCATAATGCGCATCTGATTGATATAAAAAAAGTTCTGAAAGAGGTCGATGAAGTAATTATCGCTATTGGAAGCTCCCAAGAAAAGAATACTTTGGAAAACCCATTTAGCTACAATGAAAGGAAAGAAATGATTGCAAATGTTCTAAAAAATAATAAAATAAAAAAATATAATATTTATCCATTGCCTGACTTGTACAATGATAAAAAATGGGTAGCTTACATTAAAAATAATCTGCCAAGCTACGATTTTGTTTATTCCGGCAATCTTTGGACTTTAAGATGTTTTAAAAAATATGATTCCAAAGTCAAGAAAATTAAGTTGATTAAAGGGATAAGCAGCACGATTATAAGAAACAAGATGGTTAAAAACAAGAATTGGCAATCTTTGGTGCCAATGGAAATTGCGGAATATATTAAGAAAATAAATGGCGTGGAAAGAATTAATGGCATCAAAAATTTATTCTAAGAAGTAACAAGCACTCTCTTCTTACTCAACATCTTATCAGTCTCTGTTTTGATGATTTCCCAATGTAATTTTATCAGTTTCTGCACCGTTGGGTTTTGTGTGTTTAATTTGAATAATTTTGCCCTTCCTATGTTCCTTGTGTTGACAACAACTCTTCTCTTTTCCAGCTCTTTCCATGCCCTTGTAAATGATGTCCAGCCAACATGGCTTCCATTGGCAATGTCCGTCATGCTGTAGTCAAAGTCCTTGCCGAGTATTAGAAAGTTTAGTATCCTTACCATAGGTGTGTCGCCAAAATATTCCACAAATATGCTTTCTTGCTTCATGTTTCTAATGAGTTTTTTTAATCAATAACCCTTCTCTTGCAATCGGAACAATTTTTACTTTTTGGCCTTTTTTAATATGTAAATGATTCACCAATTCTGCAGGAATACCCACAACCAGACTTTTCCCGCTTATTGTCACTCTTCTCTCAAAGCCAAATTCGTGCTCTTTTAATTCAGCAATGCGCGCTTCCATTTCGTGAGACTGCTCTTCTGTGAAAAAAATATTGTTGCATTTTGGGCATTGGTATGCTTTAACATTATGTAAAGGATAGCCTTCTTCATACTCGTATTTTGGCAGTACACCAAGATTCATTTTTACATTACATTTAGCACAAAATATACCTTCTTCCATATTCCTTACCATTTTTTCTTCCTCCTGATGACATAAGCAGTTATTACCCTCTCTTCGTCTTTACGTAGAGTATAAATAACCATAATTGTCTTATCTTTCAAAATAAGCTTCTTGCCATATCTTGTCTCGCTCTTTACAACTTGTCTGATTTCAAGCTCGCTATGCTTTAGGCATTGTTGAACTTCTTCTTCGCTAATTCCTGACTGCTCCATTTCCTTGCGAGCATGGCCAGATATAATCATTATCAATCACTTATTAGATAAGTATTAAGATATATAAAGGTTGCGGTTTGATGCCTCAATAATATCAATAAAAAGAAAGAAATTGAAGGGTATATTGAAAAAATTTAACTTAACTACTTTTAAGTAGCATAAACTAGAAAGTTTTAAATACTCTGTACCCCCCCTCCCTAATTGAATGGCAATAAGAAAAAATACTCAAATGACTCCAAGGATTGGAGCTCATGCTATCCCGGGATATGTAAGAGGCTACGTCAATACAAACAAAAATAATCCAAAACCTAATATATTAATTTTTACTTATAAAGAAGGGAGGGGTGATAATTCCTTATATTCCCTCATGATTGTTGAACCAAAACCTAACTATCCTTTGAATGATTCGGTAAAGGGACTTAATTTAGAAGGTATTGCAACGAATGAATTCGAGGCAAGTGATATCGCACGGCGAATAATAAATGATAACCAATGCATGGTTGAGCATATCGCTCTCTTGCCACTTAATCCCCAGGTTTCTAGATATCAGCTTTACTCAAAACCATTTTAGTTTTTGACAAATATTGTGGAAAAATTTAGTCTACCCAACCATTCCCTTCCAGAATCCTTTCTCCTTTTTACTTTCCTTCTCAAACTCTTCCAACAACTGCTTTTGCTTTTTTGTCAATTTCTCAGGAACGGTTATGTAAACTTCAACATTTTGGCTGCCAACATGATGACTGCGCAGTTCTGGAATTCCCAAGCCTTTCATTCTAAAAACAGTATTGCTCTGCGTGCCTGCAGGAATCTTCAAAGTTGCTTTGCCTTTCAAAGTCGGCACTTCAATTTCACCGCCTAAAGTGGCAATTGTAAATGGAATAGGAACTTTTACATATATATCATTTCCCTGCCTTTCAAAGAGCTTGTGAGGCTTGACATAGGTTACTATGTACAAGTCTCCTGCAGCAGTTCCTGATTCGCCTGCTTCTCCCTCGCCTTGAATTCTTAAGTTAGTTCCCTCTGCAGCTCCTGCTGGAATCTTCACTTCTATTTTTCTTGTTTTTCTGACAATGCCTTTGCCATCGCATTCCTGGCATTTATTTTTAATGTATTTGCCCTGCCCTCTGCATTTCCTGCACGTTGTAGTTGTTGAAAACAATCCAAATGGCGTTCTCTGCGTTCTTGTTGTAACTCCTCTTCCATTGCATTCGTCACAACTTACAATGTCTTTTGGGCTTTCTGCTCCAGTGCCCTTGCATTTATCACACTCTTCAAGTCTTGGCACAGTTATTGTTTTTGTCGCTCCAAAAGCAGCATCTTCCAATTCTATTTCCATGTCATACCTCAAATCAGAACCTTTCTGCCTTCTCCTTGTTCTTTGAGTTCCGCCGAAAAAATTTTCAAAGATTCTGTCAAAATCCGTTCCAAAGCCGCCAATATCGGACATGAAGTCAGAGAAATCAAATCCTGAAAATCCCTGGAATTGCTCGCCGGCAGCGCCAAACTGGTTGTATTGGGCTCTTTTGCTGTCATCTCCCAGCACAGCAGCAGCCTCGTTTATTTCCTTGAATTTTTCAGCAGCATCAGGAGATTTGTTTAAGTCAGGATGATACTGCTTTGCTAATTTTTTATAAGCTGCCTTAATCTCTTCCTTTGTTGAGTTTTTGCTTACTCCAAGGATTTTGTAATAGTCTTTGTCTTTTGCTGGCATTTTATTTCAACATCTCGTAATTCAAAATCTTTCTTAATTTTTCTTTGTCAGGCACAAGCTCCTGCAATGAAGCTCCGGGTATTATTTTTCCTCCGCTTTTTAAGTACTGCGAATACTGCCTTATGCTCTCTGCATCATTTGCATCAACAACATGGTTAACCATAAACCACACGCTTAATTGCTCGCCATAATCCTTGCAGTTGATTGATGTTTTGCATTCCAAAGGCTTAACCCCATGTATTGTGCATCCTTTCTCATCATCATAAAATACGCACATTCCATAAGGCTTGTTGCTTTCTCTTATCAGTTTTGGCCTTAGCAATTTTTTGTTGAATAATTCAACTTCCTCTAAAAAGTGATTTTTTAAGTTATCTTCCGATACTCCTAAAAAGGCCGCTATCTGCTTTGCATCGTTTCCAGCCAAAGAGCCAGAGCCAAACTTGCAGCCATGGTTGCATGAATTGCACTGGCAGGGCGAAGCTAACTTCAAAACATCTTTTAAAGGGGTGTTTTTGTGAATCAATTTATTTGCCTCTTTTATTTGTCTATTTTAAATTAAAATTTTCAATCCGCTCACTTCGTTCGCAAAATTTAGTGCTCGGCGTCGCTGTTGACAACACACGCTCCGCCTCGCCATACATTACATTAAAAAATCAAAAGCGGTTTACTTTCTTCATGCTGTGAATCTCAAAGTCGCTCTCGTGATTTTATTTTAATTTTTTTGTTTTAATGCTATGTTTATTGTTTTTATTGATATTGCAATATTGTTTAATTCTAATCTATTCTTTCATTGCCCAATAATTCTTTTTCAATCTTTTTTGTGAATTCAATCTCTTTTTCAATGTCATAATGATTGTAACGATGCTTTGCATATTCAAATCTTTCATTGACGCTGACTACTTTATTGCCGTTGCACTTTTTGTCAGCATAAAAAACTATCTTCTCTTCCCATGTTTTTGGTTCATAGCTGCCATCGCCAAGATGCTGCAACCCGTGCTTTCTTATGACTTCTGCAACTTCAAGAAACCCAAGAGACTTAACAAGCTCGTAGCCTTCTGTTATATGGTCGCCTTTGGTTATTTTTTTCACATCATGCAGCAAAGCACCTGCTATAACCAAATCAAGATTTACATTAATCCCTTTCTTTTCCAACAAATCGCAAACCTTAATCGAGAAATCGCAAACTGCATTAACATGGGCAATAATGTTATCTGGAACATTGTTGTCTTTCAGTATTTTTAGGCATTCGGATTTTGTGGGGATTTTGGTCATTTTTTCTAGCGGATTTTCTTACCCCCTACTTTTCTATAAATTTTATCATTTTTCGCAAAAAGTAGGGGTAAGGTTTATTGTTGATTTTATGACTAATAGTAAATCTCCTCAATTTTGGAACTTTTTCTTTTGAGTTTATAGTCGGTAAATGCTGTTAATTCTATTACAGATAAGATATAATTTATCCATTTTTTAATAGCATATTTATCTTTTTTATTTTCTTCAATATCAAATTTAGAATTTTCAAAAACCATTATATCTGGTTTAATTTTTATATCATCCACTATACATTGACAATGAATTGAATCTTCAGATTTCTTAAAATATTTTTTTAATATATTAAACAATATTGCTTGTGCATCAAATTCATTTAATATGGATTTTTCCGATTTTCTAAACTCTTTTCTTAAATCGTTTAGTGATTTATTTATTAATGATAATTTTTTAGTAGTGTTCATACTTCAAAAACTTTTATTCTTTCTTCTTCCCCTTCTTCTCCTCATCCTTCACTTCATAATCAGCATCAACTACATTGTCGTCTTTTTTTGATTTTTTTTCTTCTGCTTCTTCATTTGTTTGCTGTCCATGTTGCTGTTGATACTGCTGCCCAGCCTTCTGGTACAATTCTGTTGACATTTTCTGCACAAGCTCGTTGATTTCATCAATTTTTTTCTTGATTGCTTCAACATCCTTTTGCTGAGGCTTTAGCAATTCTTTCAATTCCAAAATCTTGCCCTTGATTTCTCCAATTTCCTTTTCAGGAACTTTTCCTTCCAAGTCCTTGAACAATTTTTCTGTTGTATACACCAAGTTGTCAGCTTGATTGATTGTTTCAATCTCTTCCTTTTTCTTTTTGTCAACATCAGCAAACTCTTCTGCCTGCTTCTTCATCCTTTCAATTTCCTCATCGCTTAATTTCTGCGAAGCAGTAATCCTTATGTTCTGCTCTTTTCCTGTGCCCAAATCTTTAGCATTTACATGCAAAATTCCGTTTGCATCAATGTCAAATGTAACCTCAATTTGTGGAATTCCTCTTGGCGCAGGAGGAATGCCTACCAAGTCAAACTGCCCGAGCAGCTTATTGTCGCCAAACATTGGACGCTCTCCCTGCCCAATTCTTATGGTTACAGCTGTTTGATTGTCAGCTGCTGTGCTGAACACTTGCTGCTTCTTTGTAGGAACTGTCGTGTTTCTCTCAATTAATTTTGTAAACACGCTTCCAAGAGTTTCAATTCCCAAGCTTAATGGGGTGACATCAAGCAACAAGATGTCTTTTACTTCGCCAGCAAGCACTCCTGCCTGAACTGCTGCTCCCATTGCAACACATTCCATAGGGTCAACTCCTCTTTCAGCCTGCTTGCCAGTGAAATCTTCGACAAATTTTCTAACTATTGGCATTCTTGTTGGCCCGCCTACAAGTATAATCTTGTTAATGCCGTTCGGAGAAAGCTTAGCATCTTTCATTGCCTGCTCTGTTGGGTGCCTGCATCTTTTTATAATAGGCTCTATTAACTGCTCAAGCTTTGCCCTTGTAAGCTTCATCGTTAGATGCTTCGGCCCTTCGTTTGTTGCTGTTATAAAAGGCAAATTGATGTCTGTTTCAAAAACTGTTGACAATTCAATCTTTGCCTTTTCAGCAGCTTCCCTTAAACGCTGCAATGCTGTCTTGTCTTTTGTCAAGTCAATGCCTTCTGTTTTTTTGAACTCAGAAACTAAGTAATCAATAAGAGTTTGATCCATATCAGTTCCGCCAAGCTGCGTATCTCCAGATGTAGAGAGAACCTGAAAAACACCTCCTCCAAATTCCATTATAGTTACATCTAATGTACCGCCACCCAAGTCAAAAACAAGAATCTTCTGCTCTTTATCCTGCTTGTCAATTCCATAAGCCATTGAAGCGGCAGTTGGCTCGTTCACAATTCTCACAACTTCCAAGCCTGCAATCTCTCCAGCATCTTTTGTTGCCTGTCTTTGATTGTCGTCAAAGTAAGCAGGAACTGTAATTACTGCTTTATTTATTTTCTCTCCAAGAAATTCCTCTGCGTCTTTTTTTATTTTTTGAAGAATAAAAGCTGATATTTGCTGCGGAGTGTATTCTTTGCCGTCAATATTGTACTTGTGGCTAGTGCCCATCTTTCGCTTTGCAGCCATTATTGTATTTTCTGGATTGCTCACAGCCTGCCTTCTTGCTGGCTCTCCTACAAGAATCTGCCCGTCTTTTGTAAATGCAACCACGCTTGGAAATGCTTTTCCATAAGCAGTTGTTCCTTCTGCGCTTGGAATTATTGTAGGCTTTCCTGCTTGTAATGCAGCAGCAGCGCTGTTGCTTGTTCCCAAATCAATTCCAATGATTTTTTCCTTTGCCATTTTAATTCCTCCTTAAATGTTTTTTAATTTTGATTTTTTTATATTTTCAAACCGTCGGTAAATCGAAGATTTCCGATCGTGATCGAAAATTCCTTTGGAATTTATCGACACGTCGCCTTCTGCGACATTATCTTGGTACGTCGGCATTCAGATTTTGTTTGAATGTTTTTGTACTCCTCCTCCGTGCCTATGCATTATATCCGTGCCATCGAAGATGGTACTTTTTTGATGAAACTTTTTGCGAAAAAGTTTCCCGTCGTCAACTCACGGAAGGGTTGTTTTATTTCCCGCTAATTTTTACTTTGCTAAACCTCAGCACCTTGTCATTCAGCATGTATCCTTTTTGAAATTCCTCCAAAATCGTGTCTTGTGGTTTATCACTTTCTTCTTTCATCAAAACCTCGTGCTTGTAAGGGTCAAATTTCTCGCCGACCGCTTTGATTGGCTTCAATCCTTCTGCTTCAAGTATTGAATGAAATTGCGCATAAATAATTTTTATTCCCTCGACAAACTTTTCCTTGTCGTTTGTATTCGCTAAAAAATCCGTCGAATGCGAGTGAGCTCGTGCGAACTCGCTCACAACTGCCTGATTTTTGGCGTCCCGAAAATCTTCGATTTTCGAGGACTTCAATGCAATTTCAAAGCTGTCAAGCACAGCAAGCATTTGCGCAACAACATCTGCATGAGCGTATTTGACAAATTCTGTTTTTTCCTTCTCAACCCTTTTTTTGTAATTTTCAAACTCTGCCTGCAATCTTTTTAATGTATCAGTTAATTCATCAATTGATTTTTTTAACTCTTCTTTTTCGTCAGATTTTTTTGGTTCTTCAGGCTTTTTTATTTCAGGTTTTTTCTCTTCTTTTTTTTGTTCCATTTTTTTAATTTATGTAATTTGTATTCTTTCTATCAATTCCAGTAACAAAGTCTATGTTTATGTCTTTTGGCGGTTGAAAGCCAGTATTTGGGTAAGTCAAGCTTGGCATAAATTTTGCTATGTTTGTTGCTAACTGGGTTACGATATGCTTTTCGCCAAAGTAATGCTGGCTCATCTCATAAACAAGCTGCCTTGTCTGTGCTTCATCAAAAGAGCCGATTGAATGAATGTATTCATGCAACATGATATGAAATAAATAATGATTATATATGGGAGGATTTGTTTGCAGTATTCTCGCCAATGGCTTTTTATTGATTATTATCATATTTGCATCCATGGAATAAAATGCTCCGATAAATCCATGGCTGTGCGTGCCTAAGTCTGTTATCCCAACCATAAGCCCGGCTTGCTCTGCACCAAGGTACTCCCTAATCATCTCTTTTACTACTTCAAATATGTCAGCAATTGTTCTTGCGCTTTTTATGCCTTTTTCGTAATCCATTTGTCAAAATTTAATGACTATTCCAAATAGCATATTGGTTGACTTAAAGTCAACGAAAGATAGGTAACATCAACTAGTATATAAACTTTTCGGCAAAACTTTATATATAAGCACTTTATAAAGGGTTATATGGTATACATAAGGCAGAGAATAACCATAGTAAACATTAGGAAGCCAAGCGAACATAATGTCAACCAGGAATTGCAGTGGTTTGGCTCTTCTTTGGGTTTGTTCAACCTTCGCGACAAGGACAAGAGCACCTTCAGAGTGTTCATAGAGCTGTTGAAATCTGCAAAAGCAAAGCAAACCCTGACAAGCGATGAGCTGGGCGCAAGGCTCGGGTTGTCCAGAGGCACTATCATACACCATATTAACAAGCTCATAGAATTCGGCTTGGTCATACATGAAGGCAATACCTATATATTAAGAGTTGACAACCTAAAAAGCCTGATAGTTGAGCTCGAAAAGGACTTGAAAAGAGCCTGCGATGACTTGAAAGAAGTGGCTAAAGAGATTGATGAGAGGCTGGGGATGTAATCAAACTTTTAATCCTTTCTTGTATGGTTTATCATACTTAGGGTCATCATAAGCCATTCTGAATACTTTTACAAGTTTAGGGGCTATCCTTTGCTTATGAGCAATTGCATACTTCACAATTTCAGGAGTTGTGTTAAATAGCTCTGCTATGTCGCTGTATTTTTTAAAGCCAGCTCCTTGTGCTCCATAAATTTTGCTTGCCAATCTATAAGATAATACACCACCCCTAAATCCTATCTGAACTATATACTTTTTAGCCCTAGTTTTTATACCAGTCTTTTGCGTTGTCGGAGGAGAAATGTCTAAGAAATAGCTAATATCATTATAATTCATTCCCATATTAATCATCTTGGGGATAAAACTTCTCTGCTTGGAATAGAATTGCTTTGATTGTCTCGGTAAATTCCCATATAATGGTTCCACCCCTACTGCACTGAAGATTTTTCCAACATGTGACGTATACAACCCCAGACTTTTACCTAACTCTTCTAATGATATTTTTCTGTTTGCATTTCTAGCTTTCTCATATCGCTGAAATAACTTAATCAATATTTTTGGTTCATAACTTATACCTTTAATAAACCTATGGCTCATAAAATACTCAATTGCTTTTTGATATGCCCAACTTTCTTTTTTTGTACGTTCAGTTATCCACGCTTTCAAAATATAAACTCTTCTTTCATTTAGATGCTTCTTTTGTTCTAATTCAATTTTTTTGGCAAGTGTGACTTCTTCCTGTCTTTTGATACGGTACACGTACTGCCCACTATCCAAAATATATTGTCTTGCAACTTCTCTTGCGCTTTTTGCTGGATAGCCTCCTGCAATACCAATCTCTTCAAGTGTACTTTCCCTATCAATTACGACATCCATTTTGGGCTTGTATCTGTAAGGTATCAAATCAGAAGGTAATTGTATGGAATTGTCGTCACAGAATATCCTTAAGCCAGATGGTTTTAATCGAGTTCTTTTGCAGATTTCCTCAAGAGATTTTACTCCTTCCTCCAATGCTGTTTGTATAGCTTTGAGTTTCTCGTCTTTACTAAGCCTTTTTCTTGTGTAAATCGTATAAGGAGTAGGATGTCCCTTACCCTCATGCGGTAAGCTGATACTACCCTTACACCCATAATTCACTACTGTTGCCTCAGCTAACCCTATTTTCTTTGCAATAATAGAAGCATAAGGAATGCCTCCTTCTTTTTCAATAACCTCTTTTGCTTCAATAATTTGTTGAAATCTTTCTTCTATTCTTCTTCGCTTTTCAGTTGGATGCCATTTGCGTGGTTTCTTAGGTAAACATATATTATCACACCGGCAATAATATTTAACCTTATAAATCGACACTCCAAGTTTATCTGCGATAGCTTCTGCATACGGTATTTTGTCATTGCCTGACATTTCCTCTCTAGCGCTTATTATATCATTTAAGATTTGTTTTCTTTTTGAACGCGCTGTTTTTGCTTCAGGCAAAATTATTCCACCCATCATGGCATATGACTTTATTGAATTTGGTTTTAGTGGAACTTTTTCTGCTATCGCTTCAACAGAATCCGCCCCATCATCTATAGCTTTTCTAATCTGATTAAATCTTGTCTCTAATGTTAATCGTTTATGGTACTCAGGAATTTTAATTTTATAATAAAAAGCGGCTGAATAAACTGTAATTGGGGATAATCCAACTTCATTAGCAATTTCATTTAAATTAACTTTACCTTTTTCTATTGATTTTTTAATTTCTTTCTTTACCATTTCTTCACAGTTTAATATTTCAGAACGTAGAAGGTCTAAGGCTTCAGATATCTTCTGGTCATCATGCCCGAGCAAGCGCCTCTCCAAAATTTTTGTTATTCTTTCTTCTAGGAATGACATAACAGTTTCCCCAGCCTCTAAAATTTGATAAGCATATATAAAAGTTACTATTTTAAAGTAACAATGGGACACAAATTCTGAAGTTTCAGAGATATTTATTAAACGATTTCCCTTTCCCATTCCCAAATAGTAAATTATATATACCAGTAACCCGAGTTTTCAAGCTATGAAAAAAAGTGCTTTATTATTCTTAATGTTTGCTTTAATTGTTCCGCTTGTTTTTGCAGACATAACAATAAAAAGTGAGCAAAATGTTTATAACATTGGCAACAAAATAAGGGCTTCTGCTTCAATATTGCAATTCAATAATTTTGAAGGATTGTTCAAATTAACTCTTTCATGCGAAAACTACAACCTTCAGTACTTCTTAACCCCAATAAGCCTAGAAGCAAACTTCAGGAGCGCTGTAAATGTCCCTGAAGTGGTTGCAACATCCCCGATGCTAGGCAATTGCATTATCGCAGGCGATTTGCTCACAAACGACAATATTGTTATAGAAGAAAAAAACTCCAACAATTTTGCTGTCACAAACCAGTTAACTGTTCTTCCTGTTAATAGCAGGATAATCTCATTGCCGGGCGATATTATACAAGTTACAGGCGTTGTAAACGGGGCTTTCGGAAGCAATGTTTTAAAAGCTTCAACAAAGATTGTTTTGGACAACAATTCTTATGTCATTGACGCAATTGACGGAAAGTTCAACCTTACTTTACAAATACCAAAAAACGTCAAATCAGGAAAGCACGCAATAGAAATAAGCGCTTCAGATTCAAAAAACAACATTGGCAGCGCTGAAGTTGAGCTTGATGTGACAGCAGTGCCTGCTTATGTAAAGCTGGATTTAAGCAGCAGTCAAATATTGCCAGGCTCAAAAATTGGGATTACATCCTCTTTATATGACCAAGCTGATGACTTGGTAAATGTGTCCATTGATTTGGAATTGACAGCTCCAAATAAAGACAAAGTATTCAGAAAAATTGCGCAAAGCAATGAAAAATTTGATTACGAGTTCAGCCAGTACGCAGAGCCTGGAATCTATGTTTTGGTAAGCGCTTACAGGAATTTATTGGCGCAATCCTCAATAAACATAACAACCGTCAGGGAAGTCAAGATAAAATATGAAAACGAGACTGTCCTTATTGAGAATGTCGGCAATATACCTTTTGAAGATGAGCTAACGTTCTTTCTCGAAAGCAAGCTGAAAAAATATCCCATAACAAAGAAAATCAATATTGAACCTGGGAAATTGCTTAGCATTGATTTGTCAAAAGAAGTGCCATTGGGAATTTACGATATTAAAATCCCGATAAAAGAAGGGATTGAACCAGTGAAGGAAAAGTTAGACGAAATAGTCAAAAATGTATCAGAGTCAATACAAGAAAGTTTGAGCAATTTGCTGCCAGAAAAGGAAAATGTGCTGGCTTCTGATGTAACAATCCATGACAACAGGCCAGGGTACAAAAAGATTGCCGGTAGCTTGTCTTCAGTAAGAGGTACTTTAGTTGGCGCAGATGGATTGCTTGCAAAAAATCCTTTGACAGCTCCAATAGTCTTAGTTGTTATACTGCTGTTGATAGTATTCCATTACGGCAGAAAGCCTATAATGAGGTTGATTAAGCGCAAGAAAGACGACGAAAACAATGGCAATGAGAATTAAGCATTTCTTTTTTTTCTCTCTTCGTCCATAAAGCTTGTTTCTCCAAGAGTTTCATCAAGCAAATCCTGCGCTGTCTTCAGCAAGCCGACTTTGCCCTCTGTAGAGCAATATGGGCATCTGGCTGGCATTTTTTCATTTCTGAACTTAAATCCACAATTACGGCACTCTAAATCAATCATAACACTACCTTATAGTAAGAAGTATATAAATATTTTTATTTTAAAGTAGAAAAATTGATTGATTTGACTACATTATCTTAAAATATTCAAATCCGTCCCTTCGGGACAATATCTTGTGCTCGGCGTAACTTGTCTGCCACTAAGTTACGCCTCGCCTATTATATTCAATAAATTTAGGCGTAATTTCCTGAGCTGGGTTCCCATTCCACCTTTTTAGATGCTGGGAAGCGATGTTATTTTTGAATTATTTTATTATTAAATTTTTTAATCAAACTTTAACAATCAAAAAACAAAAGGTTTAAAAAGAAAGCATATTTTTCATAAAATATGATAGCGCAAAATATAAGGAATATTGCAATCATTTCTATTATAGCTATTATCATCATCATTATTTAATAAGGGGCCCAAAAACTTCCAAATGTTCTAGATGGGTCCAAGAAATAGGTTAAACAAAGTTCTAGAATGTTTGGTGAAAAATTAATGTCAAATGGAGGAATGAAAAATGGAAGAAATAATGGATTACTATTCAAGATACAAAAGAACTTTTGACATGCTGGATTATGTTAAAGGCGTGGATGGAGAACCACAGCTTGCTTACATAAATCCTGAAGAAATAAATGGACTTACTAAAATTTTAGGGAATAAGAACATTCCAATTTTGTGGTATGAGCGGAAATCTGATAAACAAGGGGGACAGACTTTTATAGCATTGTTGCCAGTGTCAACATTGGATGTAAGAGTTAGCGGAAATGGCAGCAATGTAGAAGAAGCTATAAAACAATTGATTCCAAACTTAAAAAAACATCCAGAATTGGTAGCGGCTCATATGGGGTTTTTTAATAATCCAGAGAACTACTTGGAATTCGTGCAAGGAAAGCAAGCCAAAACAAAATAACTTAATTCCCCCTTCTATCATGCGCCCGTAAGCTAGGTCTTATTTTCTCATAGCCTTTGCCTTTGCCCATTAACCCTCTTCCTCTTCTTCCGGCACTTGTCAAGCCTCTATAAACTCTGCCTGTGTGCTGTGGCTCAGCAATCCAATTTATTCTTTCATCTGCAAGAATCTGAGGATGCGACTTGTCAACAAGAATAATTTCATACCAATAATGCAAGCCGTCTTGCCCAACATAATAGCTGTTGAGAACTTCGCAATTAGGATATTTATCTGCTGCTCTTTGCTCTGCAACTGCTTGATAATTCATTGTCAAGTCTTTTCTTCTTGACATTGCCTTTGACCTTCTAGGATGCCTTATCTTTGGCCTTTGCCTTCCTCCTCTATTTACCCTCTGCCTTACTATGATAAATCCAGGCTTTGCTTTATACCCTAAAGAACGAGCTCTGTCAAGCCTTGTTGGCCTTTCAACCCTTATAGTTGTTGGCTCCTGGCGCCATTTTATGAGGCGCTGCTGCCAGAGCTGCCCAAGCCCTTCTTTCGGCTTGTTCCAAGCCTCCCTGATATATTGGTACATTCCCATTTTAAGCTTCCATAATTAATTTTAAACACTAAGATTCTGGTAAGCAACTACCAACATTTCTTAGCTGAAATCTGGAATTTTATTTGATTTATAAAAGTATTGGAAACTTGATGGAAATTGAGATAATTTTAAATACTTCCCTTTAAAAAGAGTGTTAAAAAGAGGATTTTAATGCCTTTAAAACAAAACGACTCTTGGAAGGACTATTTTAACAGATTAAATAAAACTCTGAATAACTTCGAGCAGAGGTTAGAAAGAGTTGAAAAGCAGGTTGCCTCTCTATCAAGAAAACCAACTGCTGTTTCAGCTCCTGAAGAAACTGAAATCGCTTATGAAAGCCCCCCTAGGAGAAGGCTTGGCTGGGGTTTAGTTTGGCTATTTGTTTTCTTATTTTTTGGGCGATATCTTCTTGATGATATATTCGATTTTCTGCCAATTCCGTACTTTATTTTATCGCCTTTGACATGGATTTCATTGATAGTGGGAATAGTTATTATACTAACAAATCCTAAAAAAGGCACAATAGCTGAAAAGAAATCCAAAGCTGAAAGTGATTTGGAAGAAGAGACCACTGAAAAGGAAGCCACTGCAATAAAAAAAGCAACTGTTAAAACTACAGCCGAAAAGAAAATTTTAGCAAGAGAAAAAGGCGGTTTAGAAGCGAGCATAGGCAAGAAATGGCTTCCAAAAATCGGAATTATATCAATAGTTTTGGGTGTGGCTTTTTTTGTAATATACGCAATACAAAACAAATGGATTGGACCAACTGGGCAAGTAGCGCTAGGCGTGCTGGCAGGCATTGTCATAATCATTATCGGCGAGATTTTCTACAGAAAAGAATACCATAACTATGGGCTTACTTTAGTTGGAGGGGGATTTGCAATAATCTATTTTGCTATGTTTGCCGCTTACAGGTTTTATGGAAAGGTGATTAATATTTCCTTGACGGTTGATGTGTTATCATTGAGCATAATCATAATTGCAGCTGTATATTTTGCCATACGATACGATTCAAAAATAATTGCTGCCGAGGCTTTCTTTTTAGGGTATATTGTTCCTTTGCTTACAAGCTCTGTCAACACTTTTTTCCTTATCTACGCAATTGCTCTTACAGCAGGGCTGACTGCTCTCACATATTTCAAGAATTGGAAGCTTCTCGGCGCAGGCGGCATAGCGGCAATGTATATCACGCATATATTCTGGCTTGATTTCTATACAGGCGCAAATAAAAATATTCTGCATATTGTTTTCTTGTTTATTTATTTTGCAATGTTTGCAATAATGGCTTTAAATCTGAAAGAGGACAAAAAAGAGCAGATAGGCCAATTCCTGAATTCAAAAACACAGGTTGGCATTATTTTTGCCATAACTTATCTATTTTTGTTTGCATTGGATTTTAATAATTTCTATATTGTCATGAGTCCCTTGTTATTGCTTGCGCTTTTATTGATGTTCTTTGTTTTGAATTACAGATGGGATTACTTTACAATTGGCGGGATAATCCTCACATACATTGTTGAGTGGCGATGGCTTGACGCAAATTTAAAAGAAGCCACACTTACAATAAATTTTGTTGCCCTTTCAGTTTACTTTTTGCTTTTCAACATATTGTTGTTTATTCTTTATCAAGAGAAAAATAAGATCAGCAATGTTGTTGGGATATTGTTAAATTCTGCATTGTATTATGGCTCTGTAATGTTTTTCTATAAGCCATTCAACAGAGGATATGATGGAATATTTACAGCTTCATTGGCTATATTTTACTTCGTTTTGACATATTTAGCATATCAAAAGAAAGTAAGCCATTACTTCAATACTTACATAGTGCTTTGTTTTGGTTATTTGGCGCTTGCTGTTCCATTGCAGTTTAATCGTGAATGGATAACAATTTCATGGGCTGTTTTGACATTAGTGCTTGTGTTGCTGAGCTTCAGGCTGAAAGAAAATGTCATAAGAATAGCAAGCTCAGCTGCTGGTTTAATAACTTTAGCAAGGGTTTTATTTTATGATACTTGGCAGCTTAAGGCAATTGACTTGAATAACTTCATCAACAGCACAAGGTTGTTTGCTTTTGCTGCAGCAATACTTATTTTCTATATCATTGCTTATCTTTATTATAAAAACAAAGATGAATTTGACGATTACGAAAGCTACATTGTTTATATCAATGCAGCCTATGCAATAGCAGCTACTATACTAACTACGGTTATCATATGGGTTGAGATTTGGGATACGAAGCTTGTTCTCAATGCAAAGAAATTATGGACTTCTCTAGCATTTATATCGCAGGCAATAATAATTCTTGGATTTGGCTTCTCTGCGAAAATTAAGCTTTTCAGGATTATGGGGCTTGTACTATTCGGGCTTGCTATACTCAAGGTTTTCTTATATGATTTAAGCAATCTTGAAATGGGCTACAGGATAATATCATTAATTGTACTCGGCATCATAGCTTTGTTGGGAGCATTCTTATACAACAAATACAAAGAATATATCTAAAATGAATTATAAAAATTTATTAAAACCTTTAATTATATTCGCATTTGTTTTAATATCAAGTGTGATAATAGTTTCAGCATTAGAACTTAGCCAATACCCATATTTTAAAAAAATAATCATTCCGCAATCAGTTAACGAGCCTGTCATAGTAAAGCTTGATTCTGAAGTGCTTAATCACATGAAGTCAGACGGCTCTGATTTAAGAGCAACAGAAAATGCTCAAGAGATGCCATTGAAAACTATTGTCACTCCTGTTGAAGAGCTTGCACACAAAAGTAAAGTTACAGGAGCTTCTTCAACTAGAGCAGCATTTAGAGGAGTAAGTTTTGATGCAAGCAATCTAATTGATGGTGATTACAGCAATAACGATAATGCTTACTTTCAAATAGATTCGGTGAGTGACCCAAATTATGCATGGTTTGTAATTGAATTGCCAGATTCTGCTCTAACTGACAAAGCAAAAATATGGAGTTTAAACAATGATTACACATGGACTGAAATACAAATAGAAGGAAGCAATGACAATCAAAATTGGAAGATTATCAAAAGCAAGACAAAATACTATATTTCAGATACAAGGACAATAACTTACCCCCCAGTAGAATATAAATATCTTAAGTTTTCTTTTTGGCACACCCAAAGCCTTGTTGTAAATGAGATTGAAATTTACGGAGCTTATTCAGCCCAAATAATATTTTTCGCAAAATCAGGCAATGAATACAGGCTTTATTATGGAAATAAATTGGCTGCTTCTCCTGCGTATGATGTTCCCCTGCTTTTCACTAAGAAAACAACGCCTTTTGCTTCCCTAGGCCCGCAAGAGCAGAACAGCAACTATAATTTTGACAGCGATGGAGATGGAAAGTTATCTGACAATTGCCCAACTGTCAGCAATTCTGACCAAAGAGACAGCGATAATGATGGCATTGGCGATGCGTGCGACAATTGCCCGAATCAAGCAAATTCTGACCAAAGAGACAATGATAATGATACGGTTGGCAATGCCTGCGATAACTGTGCCAATAATTTTAATCCTGACCAGTACGATGACAACTTAAATGGAGTAGGTTATGTTTGCGATGACAACGACAAAGACAGAATAATCAACTCCATTGACAATTGTGTTGCAACTTACAATCCTGAGCAAAGTGATAAAGATAGAAATGGTGTTGGGGATGCTTGTGAAGATATAGATAATGACTTAATTTCATTTGCAAAGGATAATTGCATAAATAAATACAATCCAGACCAAAAAGACAGCGATAAAGATAGAATAGGCGACGCATGTGATAACTGCATTCAAGGGCACAACCCAGACCAATTTGACAAAAACAATAACGGCATTGGGGATGCTTGTGAAGATAATGACAATGACGGCATTGCTAACTATAATGATAACTGCGCAAGCGCTCCTAATAATGAGCAAAAAGATAGCGATGGCGATAAACTTGGGGATGCATGCGACAATTGCCTTCAAATAAAAAATCCTGAGCAAACTGATAATGATAAGAATGGCATTGGAGATGCATGCGATGATGCTGACAAGGATGGAATAATCAATCCAAGAGATAATTGCCCAAATGTGAATAATCCCAAGCAAGAAGACCAAAATAATAATGGGATTGGAGACGCATGTGAAGACTTTGATAATGACGGGGTGATGAATTTTGAGGATAATTGCGTATATAACTATAATAGAAAGGAATATGTTGGCAGTGATTACATACAGCGCGATTCTGACAAAGACGGATTAGGAGATGCTTGTGACGATAAAGATAACAGATTAACAGAAAACAAAGGGCTGATTTGGGCAGTGCTTTTAGCCACGATACTTATTGTCGGATTCCTTGCTTGGAGATTGAGTAAAAAGCCCCTTAAATAAGTATACTCACTCGCATAATGTATTGAGCAATATGTCGCAAATCAAAAAGATTTGCGAGCATCATCGAAAATTGCAAAGCAATTTATCGAGACATGCTCGTTCGTAATACAAAGAAAACCTTATGGTTTTCGAGTGCTCAAAAATTTTCAATTTTTGACAAGCAAAGAACATTATTCATTGCTCAATTATTTGTGTTCTTTGCTATATTACGCAGGTTTCTTAGGAACTGGATAGGACCAATAATTGATTCAACATAGTTAAATTTAAAAAATATGATTGAATACTTTAGATAAAATGATGACTTATAATAAACATAAAGTAAAACTTAGAGGGGCAGCATTTCATTATAAGGGATTAGCTGAGGGTACAATGAATAAAAATAGGGAGAGGAGATTTTTAAAGATTAGAGAGATGGCTGTGATAATCCAAGAGCATACTCAAAATAGGCATGGAGAAATTAAAAGCCTAAGAGTCCCGATATTCTCTAAACAAAGCCTCGTAGAAAAACTTAAAGAGCATAATATAAATAAAGGGCTTTCTAACTCTTCTTTAATGCCCTACATTCATGAATTAGAATCTTATGTTGGGGTAAGGTATGTTCTGGCTGACTCAGATCCAAAACATAGCATGGCACGTATGGGGAAATACTCATAAAATATCCAAATCTTTTTATACAATTATAAATTATTTGACTTAAAATGCCTATCGACAACTCTAATATGCTTAAAGTAATTGAGGATTTCCCACAGCAATGCAAGACGGCTTTAGAGCTGCCAAAAGGAATATCTGTTTCTGGCAAAGTTGACAAGATTTTTGTCTGCGGAATGGGAGGCTCAGCTGTTGGCGGCGATTTACTGAAGATTTACATGCAAAATTCGAAAATTCCTGTTTTTGTTGTTCGTGATTATAAAATGCCAAATTTTGTTGACGAAAACAGCTTGATTTTTGCTGTTTCCTATTCTGGCAACACAGAAGAGACAATTTCCGCTTATCAAGATGCTGTCAAGAAAAAAGTAAAGATTGTTGCTGTCACAACAGGCGGGCAGCTTGGAAGCATGGCAAAAAAAGTAATTAAAATTCCAACTGGGCTTCAGCCAAGAGCTGCTTTGGGCTATACATTCTTTCCTGTTTTAGGAGTTTTGGCAAATTCCGGAATTATAGATGTTAATGGCAAGGAAATTGAGGAAATGCTCGGTATTTTGTCAAAAAAAGATGAGTTCAATGCAGTTGGCGAGAGGATTGCAAAAAAAATTGGACAAAGAACTCCGATAATTTATGCCTCTGAAATGCTCAATGCGGTTGCCTACAGATGGAAAACGCAGTTCAATGAAAACAGCAAAGTTCCTGCATTCCACCATACATTTTCTGAAATGAACCATAATGAAATCGCTGGCTTTCAATCAATGAATAAAAACAATTTTATTGCAATTTTCATAAAAGACAAAGACGACAATGAAAGAATCAAGAAAAGAATGGACATTACAAAAGAAATAATCTCAAGCAGAGTTGATGTTGAGGAGATTTTTACAAGAGGCGAGCATTTGCTTTCAAGAATGTTTTCAGGAATTTATTATGGAGATTTTGCTTCTTACTATCTTGCATTAGCAAACAAGATTGATCCTACACCAGTGACTGTGATAGAGAATTTGAAGAAGAAGCTGAAGTAAATTATAAAATTTTATTACTGATTTTGGACAAAATTATTGATTCTCCACAACAACTTTTATAAAACTTTAAAGATTACCAAGTTTATGCTTATCAAATCCGTTAAACTGCACAACATCAGAAGCTATGAAAATGCAGAGATAAACTTTCCTTCTGGCTCTGTCCTTCTTGCAGGCGACATAGGCTCAGGCAAATCCTCAATATTGCTTGCAATCGAGTTTGCGATTTTCGGCGCAAAGAAAGGCGAGCTGCCAGCTTACACGTTGCTAAGGCACGGCAAAAAGGAAGGCTCTGTTGAATTGAGAATGCAGATTGACGGCAAAGACGTGATAATGAAAAGAGCGCTGAAAAGAAGCAACGACGACATAAAGCAGGAAGCTGGCTACGTTATAGTCAATGATCTTAAGAAAGAAGGCACATCAGAAGAGCTAAGGGCAATTTCGCTTGAGCTGCTTGGCTATCCAAAAGATTTGGTAAAGAAAGGCAAGGATTTGATTTACCGCTATACTGTTTATACCCCTCAAGAAGAGATGAAGCGCATTCTTTATGATGACAAGGATACAAGGCTTGAAATCTTGAGAAAGGTGTTCAACATAGACAAGTACAAAAGGGTTAAGGAGAATTCAAAAATCATAACAACCTCCTTGAGGGAAAAGAAAAAGCATCTTGAGGGATTTATCCTTGATTTGGAGTACAAAAAGAGGGATTTGGAAGGAAAAAATAATGAAATTCTGGACATTGATAAAAAAATAATTGAAATGCTGCCAAAAATTGAAGAAGTAAAAAATATTATCAGCCAAAAAAAGGCTTCTATTGAAAGCATTGAAAATGATATAAAAGAATTAAACATTCTGAAAAAGGAATTAAGCATTTCAGAAGCCAACTTAAGCCACAGAATAGAGCAAAATAACAGGCTGAATGACGAAATTAAGAAGCTTGAGCATCAGATTGAGGATTTAAAAAGACAGGTTGAAGATAAAAAATTAGATGAAATTGAGAATTTTGCAAAAAAAATAAATGAAAAAGAAAGAGAGATAAATGAAGCAGATGGTAATTACAAGAATACTATAAGAAAACTGAAGGAATTAGAGGTAAAAATAGAGCATTGCAATGAAACTATTAAAAAAATCCAAAATTTGGAAATTTGCCCTGTATGCGAGCAGAAGGTTGATGAAAAGCACAAGCACGATATAAATTCAAGAGAAAGCAAAAAATATGAGGAACTGCTGGAGCAGATTGGAAATTACAAGGAAGAAGAGTCAAAACTGGAAAAAATAAGAATTCAGTTAAAAAAAGAGCTTGATTCTTTAACCAAGGAACAGAACTATCTGAACATAATTAAAATAAAATTCGAGAATCTTGCTGAAAAGGCTCATGAGAAAGATGAAAAAGCAATTTTGAAAGAAAAGATAAAAAAAGAAATTGGATTATTGAATGTTAAAAAATCCGAGTTAAATTCAAAAATTAATAACTATTCAGAGGCAGAAGAAAAATATAAGCTTGCCAAAAAAGAGCTTGATGGCTTATTGCCGCAGGAGAGATTTTTGGAGCTGGAAAAAAGAAAGTACGAAACGGAAAAGGAATCTATTAAAAGATTTATAGCCAATCTGGAAAGGGAAATCAGTGAAAAGCAGAAGGCAAAGGAAAAGCTCGCTTACATTGCACAATTAAACAACTGGATTGACGAGCTGCTTGTAAACTTGATGTCAACAATGGAGAAGCATGTTATGGTGAATATTCATTCCCAATTTAATGAATTGTTTAAGAAATGGTTTGATATTTTGCTCGAAGATGAAGCAATTAATGTCCGAGTCGACGAGGAATTCACTCCCATAATCGGGCAGGACGGCTATGAAACTTACATTGAGAACTTGAGCGGGGGAGAAAAAACTTCTGTTGCTTTGTCTTACAGATTAGCTCTTAACAAGGTAATAAATGACATAGTAGCTGATATTAAAACAAAAGACATCATTATGCTCGACGAGCCTACTGACGGCTTCAGCTCAGAGCAGCTTGATAAAGTCAGAGATGTTCTTGAGCAGTTAAATATGAAGCAGGTAATTATTGTCAGCCATGAAAGCAAGATAGAAAGCTTTGTGGAGAATGTCATAAGGGTTCAGAAACATGAAAGTGTGAGTGTGGTGGTTTGAATTAATTGCCAGTGTCACCATATTGGTTGTAATTGATTATTTAAATAATTTTCAAAGCAAAGAATTCCAAAACCGAAAGCTTTAAAAAGGGGATAGTATCGTAATAGAGTATACAATTTGGGGGTAAAATATGGCTTATTCAGGAAATGTCAGAAGCTTAGAAACTGTTAAGAGGGAAGACTTGCTTAGGCAGTGCCCTGACTGCGGCAGCAAGGACATAGAGTATGCCAACGAGGAATTCTACTGCAAGAAATGCGGATTAGTGCTGGATTAAAGTTTTGGATAAATTTTAAATACCTATTCTTTAAACATTGTTATGTGTTTATGATAAATTGTTTTTATCTTCTTATCCCTGTTAACATATAAGCAAAGTAAGGCAGAATATCTTCTTTTATGTGATATGGTTTTCTAACTCGAACTAGCACGGGACTTTCTATAAATTCTGGATTATGGTATTTTTTGACAGTAGTTTCCAAATCTGGTGATTTTAAATCTGGAAGTCTTTCAAAAGCAACTGGATTTGTTGCTCCTTTTTCTACAGAATATCTATATACTACATAATTTCCTCCTGATTTCATTATAAGTATTCCATTACGGAGAATTACCTCTCCCAATATATTATCTTGTGTGATTTGGACTTGAAAGCTTATATTTTGTGATAATTCTTTCATAATTGCTTCAACATGTTGTTGATAAGGTAAAAGAAAACTTTGAATACCCTTACGTTGTACAACAGCATTGTCTGGTAAAATGAAATAAGTAAGGGATGTTAATGGCTCCAATTGACCCGTTTCTCTAGCACGTTCTAGGAATTCTTGCACATCGCTTTCTCTTATTACACCAAAACCGTTTAGAACTTGCCGCTGTGAACCTGGGTCGAAACCAAATTTTTCCCGTACTATTTGACTTCTGCTGATAAGTTCATCTAACAATGGAAAATTCCCAATCTGAATTGCCTCAATCGGATATACAAGTTTACTTGGTTTTTGTTTGTCCATAAAATATGAAATAACTGTTTTAGATTTTTAAATATTTCGTTTTTGTAACCACACTAAAGTCAATAAAAATTATTCACTGGATTTGGACTAAACCGCGTATACTTCTAATTCTTAAAAAGCTTTAAATATAAACTATTAAACTTTAATTTAAAAAAGGGGTGGAAGATGAGATTTTATTTGCTTTTAGTTGTCCTTATTTTGTTAAGTATTGATGCCTACGCGTCATGGCAAACTTATCAGAATGATTTAAGTAACACAGGCTCAGCAAATGGAACCGGCTATTTTCCCTTAAGAACTGCAAATTTTTCAAACGGGCTTCATGGAATGGATTTCCAGCCTTTAGTTGACGATATTAACAATGACGGCTATAATGAGATTATTATATTTTCTAACGATTTCTTGAAGATTTTTGATTACGAAATAAACTTGATAGATGAACAATATGCAGGAAATCTATTAGGGCAGCCAACTATTTTTAACGATGATATTATTTTTAATTCAAGAATCAATGGCAAAAATTACTTTTTTGCGCATCAATACAGCAGTTCTGGCCTGAATCAAAAATTCAATATAACCCTTGGCAATGACGCTGATTTTGGCGGGATAAAATGCTTAAATCTTAATGGAATCAATTCCTGCGTATTCAAGGATAAATTAAACTATGTTCATATTGTAAACATTGATTCAAAAATTGATAATTTCTACAACACATCAATCCATAATGAAACAAAGCAAACAGTTCCAGCAATTGGTGATATTGATAATGATGGCAGCTATGAAGCAATTTTTTGGTTTAATAATGATAGCAGTGGTGGATATGGTTTTTTGGCTTTTGATTTGAATGAAAGGAAAATAGACTGGATTGTTGATAACATATTCACAAGCATTTTTGGAAGCCCCTCAACTTTTGTCTTAAAAGGACAGCCAGTTTTGGTAGATTTAAATAATGACAATAAGCTTGAGATTGCAGCAAGTGTATTTTATGACGACAATCTGCCAAATTTTGATCCTTATAATGATTGGTTTACAGAGCTTTTTGTTTATAGTAATAACGGCACCAAATTATTCTCAAAATGTGAGAAGAATCCATCAGGGAATTGCAATGATGGGTCAAGTTTAAGCAGTAGATGGGAAGGCACAAATCCTTTTGTTTTAAACATAAACAATTCTGGTGCTGATGAAATATGTTTTATAAAAGACAAAAAGCTTAATTTTGGATTTAAAAACATGACAATAAACTGCTATAATTATTCTGGTGGCTTGCTTTTAGATTCAGAATTGTCCCCCTCTGGAAGCGGTGGCACAACAGCTATAGTTGCAGATATGAATAATGATGAAAGCAAGGAAATTGTGACTGAAAATAAGATTTATAATTCAAATGGCTCGCCTATTTTTGCGCTTGAGCTTGGCTCTAATTTTGTTATTCCAGTTGATTTGGATGGAAATGAGCGCCTTGACTTAATATGGACAAAGAAAAACATGGCTAAATCATTTATAGACGATACTGGCGCTATAAAAGTTTCTGATGTTTTAATAAAGCCAGAGCATCCTTCAGTTGATGATCCTCTAAGCTGCTCATGGAAAGTTAATGGCAACGCCAAAACAATTTCTGCGAATGTAAGTTGGCATAAAAACAATGAGTTTTATAGCAACGAAATTATAGAATGCATCAATGCAAGTTTATGCATGACAACTAACAATATTCATTCTTCTGCTTTAAATGAAAATGATTTATGGAAATGCTCTGTTACAGCATTTGACAATAAGAGATCATTGCCAAAGTCTGATACTGTGATTATATTAGATAAGAATAGCCAATGGCAAAGCTTTAACAAAAATCAGCTTTCTTATGGAACTGTTTCAGGCAATGGATATTTTTCAAAATCTGCAATAAACACTATAATCTATAATTCTTCTGGAAGTGATTTTCAGCCAATGGTTGCTGATGTTGACAATAATGGAGAAAATGAAATCGTAGTATTTTCAAATAATTCTTTAATGCTCTTTAATAAAAGCCTTAATATTATTGCGCAAAAGCAAGTGGGAAATTTAAGAGGGCAATTTGACATTGAGAATATGGACAATGATGCTTTTATTGAGATTATAGCTGTTGTTAATGATAGCAATAAAGACAATTTTACAATCTTTGAGTTTAATGGAAGCAGTTTTAAGATTGAAACAAGCTTTGACGTCACTTCACAAAATGGCTATCAAGATATAAGATGCTTGGATTTTGATAAAGACAATGCAAAAGAATGCATTTTTAGAGATTTTAATGGAGTTGTGCACTCCTATCAGATAGATGCTACCAATCAAAATGATGGTGAGTTAAATGTTAATATTAGTGATGTGGCTGATAATGTTTATGGAAGCAAAGTCAATATAGCTCCTTCTTTTGTAGATTTCAATAGGGATGGTGATTTAGACGCTTTGTTCCGGTTTAATGATAACTTTGTTGTCATTGACTCAAATAAGAATATTATTTTGAATGTGGATGTTGGAATTTTAAATTCAATTTTCCAAAATGAACCAACTTTTCTTGGATTAAAGTTTGTAAATTTAGATAAAGCAGCTGATTATGAGATTGCAGTTGCTTATAAGCACGATTACCAAAAAGTTTTCAGCTTTAAAACTGACATAAACTTTACTTTGTTTAATAGCCAAGGCAAGCTAATTTTTTCAAAAATTATTGACTTCTACAATGTAAATCCTTGCTTAAATGATAATGTGCATTGCTTAGGCATTGGCTCTGATTTGTTTGTTTATGACTACAACAAAGACGGCTTTGATGACATTGGCATTTATGTTGAAGGCACTTCTAGTTCGCCATTTGGCGCATTTATCAAGTTTTTTGACAGAAATGGAAATGAAATTGCATCAAACAAAGTTGAATTTGGTGAAGGTAGCAGTATCCCACAATCAGTTACTTTGGCAGATATCGATAATGATAACGAGTTAGAGCTAATATTAAAAAGAAGAATCTACAATCTTGATGGCACCTCTCTTTATAATTTTACAGGTGCTGCAGTAAAAGCTCCAATTGCAGTTGATATTGATAAAAATAAGGCTTTGGATTTATTGTGGTTTAATTCTAAACAATTGATTTTGCTTTTAGACAATAATAGCAGAAAACCAGACTTGTTTATCGAAGAAAAAGATATTTCATTCCAGCCATTAAACAGCACAAGCGTGCTTGTTACAGCAAATGTTCATAATAATGGCGGCTTAAATTTAGATAATGTGAAGGTGAAATTAACCAATACAGAAACTTTGGAAGAGGCTGATGGGATAATAAGCATAAAAGGCAATAGCGATAACAATTTTACTGCAATTTTAATGCTTAATAAAAA
>Ga0209514_10001733_pt1 | contig 36158 bp, 30 predicted proteins | sample Subgrocontami58m_FD_187452 | JGI IMG/M metagenome (GOLD analysis project Ga0209514, IMG submission 187452) | Subsurface groundwater microbial communities from S. Glens Falls, New York, USA - GMW37 contaminated, 5.8 m (SPAdes) (version 3) | ecosystem: Environmental > Aquatic > Deep subsurface >...
GATCCGATTAACGGCCGCGTCGCGTTCGAGCCGTACTTCCCGCATGTCCTCGGCACGGTGGAACTGGCCAAGGAGGTGCTGGCGCCGTTTCCCGCCGACCGGGTCGGGCTTCTGCTCGACCCGCCCAACTTCATTACGCCCGCACTCTATCCGAAACGCGGGGAAGAGCTGCGCCGGCTGTTCCGCGAACTGGGCGCGCGCATCCATCTCGCCCACTTCAAGGACATGAAACTTAACTCCGCCGGCCAGAGCGTGGATCTACCTGGCCCCGGCGGCGGCGGGATGAACTACCCGCTGCTGATTTCCGAAATCCGCAGGCTCAACCGCCCGCTGTCCTGCATCATCGAGCACATCAAGGCCGAACCAGCCGAGATGACGAAGACCAAGGCGTGGGTCGAGAACCAACTTCGGCAAAAGTCATGAGATGAATCAGATGCAAACGGCCTGCCGCCTGTTCGTGATCTCTTTGTCGATAGCTATTCTCCGAAGGACGTGCGGGCCAGCGCCCAGGGACTATTCAACATGATGATCCTGGGCTTCGGCGCGTTAGCGGCTAACTCGGTCTGCCCTTACTTGATGCAGACGGGTCCGCCATCTGTTCCGTCTCCTCTCCGGCGGCGGGTCACATCTTGGCTTGCATAACTCTGACCACCGGTCGCCGGATGAGAAAGAAGACACAGCCCGTGATGATGCCGGCGATGGCGAGCATGCCGAAGAACCGGTCTTTGGTCATGACCGAATAAAACGAGCCGAAGAATCCTGCCGCGTAATTGCCAAAGAAGCTCGAGAGATACCAAACACCCATCATCGTCGAGACGGTTCGGGCGGGCGCGACCTTGGTGACCATGGAGAGGCCGACGGGCGAGAGATAAAGTTCGCCCATGGTAAACACCCAGGTCGAAGTCACCAGCCACACCAGGTTTTGTTTGTCGCCTGTAAAGGCGCGAGCGGCAAAAACCATGATCACATAGCCCAGCCCCAACAGCACACAGCCTATCCCCATCTTGACCACGGTCGATGGCTCGCGGTCCCGAGCGGCTTGCCTCTTCCAGAGGGCCACGATTACGGGAGTGAAAATGAAAATGAAAGCCGGATTAAAGGACTGATACCAGGTCGAGGGCATTTCCCAGCCGAAGAAATTCCAATCCGTTTGACCGTCCGCCCAGAGCTGCAGCGTATTTCCCTGCTGCTCGTAAATGCCCCAGAAGACGATGTTCAAGAAGCACAGCAGGCAGATGACGCCAATGCGCTTCCACTCCGCAGGGGTAAGCCCCCCGGCGGCGGCGGCCACCTTAGCTTGCCGTTGGGATGGGGTTTCGTGCGGGACCAGGTGCCGGCCGAAATGATAAACGACCAGGCCCAACACCATCCCGATCCCCGCCGCGGCGAAGCCGTAGTGCCAACCCACCTTTTGTCCCAGCGTTCCGCAGATCAAGGGCGAGAGAAACGCGCCCAGGTTCACCCCCATGTAAAAGATCATGAACGCGCTATCGCGCCGCGAATCGCCGGCTGCGTAAAGATTCCCGACCTGCGTCGATATGTTCGGCTTGAAAAAGCCGTTCCCGACGATCAAAAAAGCCAAACCCACCAGGAACAGGTGTTCCGAGGCCAGCAGAAACTGCCCGATGGCCATCAGGATGCCGCCCAGATAAACGCTTCGATGCTGGCCCCACCAGCGATCCGCAACGAACCCGCCGATCAGCGGCGTGAAATAGACAAACCCGGTGTAGAGTCCATAAATCTGGGAGCTGATTTGCTGCACATTGAGTTGGCCGAAGATCAGAAAGAGCAGGGACTCGAAGGCGTTGTAGCCCAACACCGTCTTGGCCCGAGCGGGGTCGGCGAGCAAGTGCTGGGTCATATAGAGGACCAGCAAAGCCCTCATCCCATAGTAGGAGCAGCGCTCCCACATCTCCGTGAAAAACAAGACGTAGAGACCTTTGGGGTGACCGGTTTTTACTTTCGACATGTTTTCTTGAAGAGCGGGTGCATACCCGTCTGGGGGTTCCCGGTCGTCATGATGCGCAGGCTATCAGAGCCGCGGGTGAGCGGCAATAGTGTGGTGGCCTCCGCTTCCGTACAGTCTCGACGCTCGGGCAATTCGTGCCTCATACCCCTACCAGCCGCACTTTTCGAGCGCCATGTGCAAATAACGCCGATTCTGCTATTGTCGTAACCGTTAATGTAGTGCAATATAGACCCTTATGCATCACGAGTCGTTCAGATGCCATCGCCGGCATTTTCTGAAATTGACCGGTCTTGCCTCGGCTGCGCTTCCCTTGTGGGGCGCCGAGGGAATGCTCGTGCCGGACACGCTCCGCGCCGCCGCCAAAGTGGCGATTGCTCCGTGCCGGACCTACAAGGCAGAGGAGGTTAAGGCGGCCTTTCGGCGCAGCATTGATCTATTGGGCGGGCTGGGGCAGTTGGTTCGCCAAAAGACGGTTACGATCAAGGTCAATCTCACTGGCACGAACTTCAGCGCCTATCTGGGCCATCCGGTTGGCGAGACCTACATGACTCACGGCGCGACGGCGCTCGCGCTTACTGGGTTGCTCTTCGAGTCCGGCGCCCGGCGCGTTCGGTTCGTGGAGTCCACTACGAGCCTGTCGGATTTGGAAACGTCGGTTGATGCCGCTGGCTGGGACGTGAAGACGCTGCAGAGGATGGGGAAGGTAGAATTTGAAAACACTCGGAATTTGGGGTTGGGCAAGCGCTACGCGACCATGAAAGTACCCGCGGGCGGGTTAATGTTTTCCAGCTTCGATTTCAACCACGCCTACCAGGACACGGATGCGCTGATTTCGTTGTGCAAGCTGAAGAACCATGTGACCGCCGGGGTGACGCTCTCGATGAAAAACTTATTTGGCATCACCCCCAACTCGCTTTATAGCCGCGAAGCGGGACGGGAGGATGCCGTAGCCGGGCGCGACCCCATTCACGGTCCATACGCAAGTCCGGGCGAGCCTGCGGTGGGAGACTTGAAGCTGCCCGGCTTGAAGTTGAAGTATTCGGCCCTGCCGCCGGATCCGGGATATCGCGTGCCGCGGACGGTGGTGGACATCTGCGGGGCTCGGCCAATCGATTTGGCGATTATTGACGGCATTACCGCGATGGAAGGCGGCGAAGGTCCGTGGTGCGAGGATGCCAATCCCATACGCGTGACGACCCCGGGATTGGTTATTGTCGGATTGAATCCGGTCTCCACCGACGCGGTGGGCACAGCGGTGATGGGGTATCCTGACCCCCGTGTCGGACGAGGAACCTACCCCTTCCTGTACTGCGACAATCACATCTTGATGGCGGAGCAAGCGGGCTTGGGGATTGCCGACCTAAAACAGATCGAAGTGCTGGGGCAACCGATTGCCAAGTCCGTCTGTAAATACCATATGAACTTGTCAAGGTCGCACTGAACAGAATTCGAAGGAAGTCCCTGCTCAGGGGTGCTCCAATTGTGTGCGGTCACGTAGCCATTGTTGATCGGGGTTGTCCGTCGAGGTAGTGTCCCATTCGAGTCGAGTCGCATAGGTGACTGGCGGTTTGGTTCGCGGATCCTGCCAACGGTGCAACTCGACATGCCCATCCGCGAAAGAGACCGTGGCCCCGCCGCCATGAAGGCTGCTGGGGCAACTGCCAAAAGTCAGCCCACCCATGTCCATTCGGTTCTCCACTAGAAAGGTGACGAAGTCGATGCTGTCCGGATGCTCGTCAATGAACACGAACGTCTGGCTTGGCGCTCGGATTTCCGACTGCTTTTGGGGCCCATACTTGACCGGGTCAGGCACCAAGCCGCAATGGCCCAGCCCGCCAACGTAGGCGCTCATGGAGATGCTGCGCGCGCGTGGGAGGAACTGGTTCCTGCCAGTCTTCACCTTGCTCTTGTCGCTCGGGCACCTATAGATCGCCGGCTCTTTGGTGTAGGGCCCGAGTTTGGCGTACTGGGGGTCGATCAAGAGCGAAATGTTCGTATTCTCCGAGTTGCCGCCATCGTAATTGAGGAAGCCCTGCGCCCACCAAAGGCCCAACTCGGGCTGCGGTGGGGTGGGAATGTTCAGTCCGTGAAAGGGTCTGTCCTATAAAGTGCTAAACGTCTTGACAGGAGAGTTGGATGGTCTGAAGGCGCCCAGCTGCCGAGAGCACTGCGAATCGCAGTATACGGGGGGCGATTGATCACGTTATGGCGCGAGGCAAGCAAGCACAAAGTTCATGGGCGAAGGACCCGTGAGAGGGGCGCGTATTGGCGTGGTCGTTGTGCCAGCGCACGACGGCGACGCGACGCTGAGTCAGTGAGCGATTGGCAGGCGGGCACGCCTCGCGGGTGACGCAAGCCGTACGGGCGCTGGCGCAGGGTCGAGAGGCACGCGGACTGACTCGTTCACTGAACGGTTCAAGCTGGGAACCGCTGGAAGCCGGCGGCAACACAGCTTGCCTGCCGTGTCGGGAAATCGTTGTTTGCCCACCCCGGTCTCCGTCTGCGACCCTTGTTTTGAGTCGAACAAACCCGCTTTCCAGTGACGATCGTGCGCCCCTCCCACACTTACTCGCGGCGATGGATTCCCAACCCCGTATCCAGTTCGAGTTACACGTTCGCGGCGCGGCTGGAGCGAGGCCAACCGGTGTTTGTCCCCGATGACGGCCAGAACCCCTGGACGCTGACCGCCGCGACGGACTTCGCCGCGGGTCTTGGCGGGCTGGTGGGCCAGGCCGAGGCCCTGGGTGAGGCGTTTCACATCACGAGCGACGAGGTGTTGACGTGGAACGAGATTGCCGCCGAGATTGCGGCGGCGCTAGGTGTGCGCTCGCCGGACATTGTCAAGGTCCCCGTCGAATTCATCTGTCAGACGGCCCCGCAACTGAGTGGCACCCTGAAGGGCGACAAGGCTCAGCCGGGCATTTTTGACAATGCGAAGATCAGGCGCTTCGTCCCCAGCTTCCAATGTCAGAAGCCCTTTCATGTGGGCGTTCGTGAGTCGGTGGCCTGGCTACGCGCGCATCCCGAGCAGCAGAATCTGAATCCTCAGGCGGACGCGATGTGCGATGGAGTCATTGGCGCCTGGCGCGAAGCCACCTTGGGTCGATGACCGCCAGCCTTCGGTCTGGGCGGTCGGATGGGCGACAAGAGTCTCCTCCTCCGCAGGAGGAGCAGGTAAGGCCCGCTGTCCTCAGCGGGCCGCGCGCGGACGAATATCCAAAGCGGCCTGTTGAGACAATTGCGCTTCCGCAATGATGTCGCTGACTTGCCTCTCGGCCATGATGGATTCCGTGTTAACGCAAGGACGCAAGGGCGCAAGGCCGCAAAGAAATCAGGGACTCGATCTTCCCTTGCGTCTCGGCATCTTCGCGCCTTTGCGTTACTGTCGGCTGGTGGGACGGGCTACGCTGTTCGGTCAAGCACGGGAGTGGGGATGGGTAGGTCCCGCTGTCCGCAGCGGGCCGCGCGCGCGGTCGAACGTCCCCGAAGCGGCGCGCTGGGACAGACGCGCTCTACCGCACCCGTGGGTGGTCCATCCCTGTCAATCAGAACGGATTCTGGACATTCACGCCGTGGTACTCCTGGCCCGAGCTCAAATCCTCCGAATAAACAACCTGGCATCCGGCGAGGCGGGCCGCGGACAGAATCAACGCGTCGTAATAGCCGATCTGGAACCGGGATGCCAGCTCCAAGGCGAGATCCACATGCGCCACAGTAATGCCAAAAATCTCATGGCGCTTCCACAATTGGACCCATGATACTGCCAGATCGTGCGTGAGTGGCGAGGCCCGGCGAGGACTTGTCACCGCGCGGTAGAACTCACCAAGCACTTGGGTGGAAAGGCAAATGTCGGTCCGCCTGGCCAAGCCAAGAGCGATGATCGATTTTGCCTGATTAGGACCGCCAACCTCGATAGCATAGACCAGGATGTTGGTGTCCAGGAAGACTCTATCGCTCATTCATCTCACCGCGGGTTGGTTTTGGACCGACGCGGAAGTGAGCCGTACGCCGCAGTAATGCTTCCATCAGGGCGTTCCGCTCCTGGGTCTCAACCTCCAGGGGGGTATTGGCGGCATTGCCTTTCTGGCACTGTTGGCGGAGAGCATCCTCGACAAATCGGGTGATTGTTCTGCCCTGGCGGGCCGCCTCCGCTTTCGCCTCGCGGTATATCTGATCATCAAGCCGCAATGTGGTTTGCATGAAAGTAATCTGGCATAACTATCATGTCTGTCAATTTCCAACTTACCTTGCCGATACCACGTCAACGCCATGTGTCGTCCAGCCTCTCGCTGCGGCCGTAACCAAGCTGAAGGCGGACGATGCCGGTCTCTCTGCCTCACGTCCCTTGGCCGCAGTTCACGGCAACGCGGCAAGCGCGTGAGATTCTCGCCGCCCGGCGCCCGCGCAAATTTGCTTTCGGCCAATAGCGGCCTATCTTCACGCCATGGCCAAACGAAATGTTGCGGTGTGCCTGCTGGTGCTGGTGGAGGCGGCCCGGTTGGCCGGCGCGGAGCGCATCAATCAGGAGGGCCGCATCCTTGGACCACCGCCGGTGGTGACGAATGCCATCCTGTTCAACACGACCGACGCGGACGCCGTCGTCTCCGCCACGCAGATTTTGCCGGCGACGAATCCTTGGAATGAAGACGCCACTCGCCGGCCGGTGCTGACAAACTCGGACGCGATGATCGCGCAAATCTCCGCCGACCTGCTGGCGTCGCGCCAAACGTTGCGGCTGTTTCAGGAGATGAACTTTGTGCTCGCGCCGGACTCGCAGCCGCTGGTGCCCATCCAGTTTGTGGACTATCCCGACGAGTCGGACCTGAACGGCGGCGCCTCGCCCTACGGACGCTACCCGATTCCCGCGAGCCTGCCGATCGAAGGCTGGCCTACGGAGACCGGCGGCGAGACGCTCGCGGAGGTGCAGGAAGACGCGCTCGGCCTCGGCGGCGACCGTCATTCCATCATCGTGCAACCGGGCAGCGGAGCTGTGTGGGAGACCTGGCAGGCGTCGCGGTCGGGCACGAACTGGCAGGCGTCCAACGGAGCGATCTTCAACCTGAACACAAACGGCCTTCGCCCGGCGGGGTGGACATCCGGCGACGCGGCGGGGCTGCCGATGTTCCCGGCGCTGGTGCGTTTCGACGAATGCGAGCGCGGCATGGTGGAGCACGCCTGCCGCCTCGTGGTCAAACGCACGCGCTATAGGACCTACCTCTATCCCGCGACGCACTATGCCGCGCCGTCCGCGAACACGAACGTGGACCTGCCGGCGATGGGCCAGCGGTTGCGGCTCAAGGCCGGCTTCGTCATCCCGGTGACCTGGACCGAGCAGGAGAAAGCCTTGCTGCTCGGGCTGAAGAAATACGGCGCGCTCGTGGCGGACAACGGGAACTTCTTTTCCATCTCCATCACGCCGGATGACCGCTGGGCGGCGGGCGCGTTCGACCACATCTCCAGCATCGGCACCACAGATTTCGAAGTCATCCAGACCACAGGGGCGAATGAAGGCCCGCGCTCGCCGGGCGCGCCGACGGCGAACGCCGGGCCGGACCAATTACTGCCAATCTCTCGAACGGTCCAGTTGCAGGGAGTGGTGAGTTACACTGGTGCGTCGCCGGTCGTGCAATGGAAGCTCTATTCCGGGCCGGGCACGGTGACCTTCGGTAATGCCACGCAGACCAACACGACAGTGACTTTCAGCTCGCCGGGCATTTACACGCTGATGCTGAGCGCAGACGATGCTGTTCACGCGGTGGCCTACGACGCGGTGGTGTTCACCGAGACGGACTCCTGCAGCGTATCCATCACTCGCGCTGGCACGAATGTGAACCTTGCCTGGCAAGGCGGCACGCCGCCATTCGTGGTGCAGTGGGCGGACGCGCTGTCGGTGGCTTCTTGGAGCGGGGTGGCAACGACCAGCCAACAGAGTGCGACTCTGCCGATAACGAGGACAATGGGAGTCTTTCGCGTGCAGTCGCAGTAAGCCGGAAAGCAGGAGTTCAAACGACGGGGGATTCCCGCTGAGGAACAGCGCGTGCTCACGGACCGCACAGTCTGGCCTTTAGGCGGCGGTTGGCTTCCACAATGCAGGCCACGAGTTCCGGATTGCGGTCCCGGTCAATGTCGAACCGCTGACGGTTGTTCTGCTCGGACGACTGGTCCGATTGGTAACACCACCAGTAGGTCAGGGGGACGCCGGCGTCGATCACGTCGTTGAGCGTCTTCATCAGCCACGGTTTGGCAGCGGCAGTGTCGTCGTAGCTCTCGAAGTAATCCGGGGTCTCGTCCCAGAGCTTTGTCTCCGTCTTTGGCTTGGCCTGCAGGCCCAGTTCACCGATCATGAGCGGCTTGCCTACACGCCTGGCAATCGTCATATACCCTTTGTTCTCCAGCCATCTCTCCTTGCCGTCCTCGCCGGCAATGGCGTAGCCCGGCTTGTTGTTGGGGTAGGAGTGGATGTCGATCACATCCACGGCGGAAGTCGCGTACAGCAGTTCGAAGCACTTGAACTGCTCCTCGAACGTGTCTTTCTTCCATCCTTGCCCCAGGTAGAGGTGCCATTGGCTTTCGCGCATGTTCGAGCCCCCGCTGTTGACCAGGCGCAAGGGGTCCGCGGACTTGATCCGCTTTGCCACGTCATCGAAGAACCCAGCAACGGCCTTGAGCCCGGGCATGCGTTGTCCGTTGTAAACCCGGTTGGCGTCCCCAATGTCCGCGTCCAGCGTCACCTCGTTCGAGATTTCCCACATCAATACGGCCCTGCGGTGCTTGTACCTCGCAACGGTCTCGTCGATGTAGCGGTACAGAAGCTTGCGGCTGCGGGATTCCCGGTTGGACACGAGCTCGCGTTCGTGTTCCTCGCCGTGCACCCAACCCCTTCCGGGTTCGAGTTTCGCATCGGTAAACACCCCGGCGCCCAGAGACCAGACGACACGAACGTCGTGCTCGTCGCAGAGTTCCAGCGCCTTGTCCAGGGCAGCGTAGAGGTTCTTGCGCTTCTCCGGGTCCGCATACGAATCCGGACCGCTAGGACCCCATGGCAGGGCGAAAATGCGGATGGTTCGGAAGCCAAGGTCGTGGAGGTTGCGCAGAGCCTTGTCCTGGGCTTGCACCGACGCATTCGGGGTATCCAATTGTTTGCCCGCCGTCAGCGCGTCGTACAACTGCCAGAACAAGTCGAACTTGTTGAAGCTGATCTCGGCGAAGGGCTTGCCGTCCAGGAAGAACCGCCCGTTGTTGATGGACAGCACATCGTCTCGGGTCAGTTGGGCGACGTGGCTTGCGGCGCCGGGGCGCGCTGCTGTCAGGGCTTGGTTTTGCAAGGCCGGCAAGCGCACCGGCCCGCTCTCCTGTGCAAAGACCTGCACCAAGGCCATGACCAGCGCGGCCAGTAGCCAGATCCCGGACTTTCCTGTACAACAGCCTCGTCCTCGTGGATTCCTTAATCGTTGCATCGCTTAACCTTTTGAAATCGATACTCTCCCGGTCGTTGAGGCTGCTAGCGCGCCTCAAACGGACATCGGACAACCCACGTTGTTGACGAAGACGTACTCCTGACCGTGGTCACCCAAATCGGCGGTCATCTCTTTCATATATCCTTTGAAGAGGGTGTTGGAGGAGATAACGGAGTAGCTGAGCTTCCGCACCAGGAAGCCGAAGTGCGGCGTGTAATCGCCCTTGGCTCCGTCGTCGCGGCCTGCCGCGCAGACATTGGACGCAAAGGTGAGTCCGCTGCATTCCTCCAGCCGCACCTGGCAGGAGCGTTCCGCTTCGGGCAGCAGGCGGCTGTCCTTGCCGCAGCGTCTGAATACGTTGCCGGTGATGGTCGTCGTGCGCATTTTGAGGGCGCAGACGCCCGCGCCCCAGTTCCGGTCGAAACAATTCCCGGTGACATTCCACGCATCGCCGGCCAAAAGGTAGAGGCCGTAGCCATTGTTCCATTCGACGCGGTTGGCGGTGAACATGACCGTTGCGCCGACCGAATCGCAGGCGAAGCCGTGACTTCCGTTACCGGAGAACTGGTTATCCGTCACAAAGCCGTCCCAGCCGGTGATCTGGACGCCACACCCCTTGTTGCCCTGCATGATGCTGTGCCGGATAATGAAGAGCCAAATACGCAAGAGATGAACGCCGTGCCCCGAAAATCTCTCGATTTTGCAGTCGTCGATGACAATGGCGTCCTCCTGCGGGCTATACTTCTCGGCATTGTTGAGGAAGACGCCGTGAATGGCTTTCTTGGCATCACAGCGCCCCTGGAGGAACAGTCCACGGAGGTGTACGCCGAACGCGCCGGTAATGTTCAACAGGCAATCCGCTTCATCGGAATCAAGGAGCAGCATGGCGCCTGCGTCGCCGCGGTATCCCCACTGCGGCTCCGCCAGCAAGGTTGTATGCGGGTGAACTTTCAGGTCATGGCAGAGATACCGTCCCGCCGGAAAATAGACCGTGCCGCCCACATTCCCTGCCGCATCCAGCGCCTTTTGGATGCCTTCCGAGGCCGGTGTCTTGCCGTCGCTTGTTGCGCCGGAGTCAAGGACGTTGAAAACGGAAGAGGCCCGCATGGCGTTCTGCTCGGCTGCGCTCACGGGGTTTATTCCGGCCAGGCCGGCCATGCCCAGAAGACTCGTGCCGACCAGGAATTCGCGCTTTTTGATCTGCATGTGCGTTATTTAGGGCTGTATGAAGTGACAAGGCAAGCCAGCGTTGAGGCCGCTCCATCTGCGGGCTGAAGAAACCTCGATTTCAGCCTCGACTCGTTGTTCTTCGGACGACACGAGGTAGAGGCCTGTTCATATTGGGCAAGTTCGTTGACTCTCCGTCTTTTCGGGCGTACGGTCTTCATCGCGATGAAAACGTGGATCCGATTGTTGCGTTGGCTGACGGGTTCAGTCTTGTTGTCAGCGGCCTTCTTGAGTGTTGGTGGCACGTGGTCCGAACACTTTTCCGGGAACAACTTGGGATCTGATTGGCAGGGCGACCGTGACTCCTTCTTCATTGTCGATGGCACCCTCGACGGCGTGAGTGTAAGACCGCTCCCACCCGTCCCGATGCATCAGGTGGAAGTAGGGACAAACTGGGGCGACTACACCGTGCAGTGCCGCATCGATGTCGTGACGCCCAACCTGGCGATTTGCACGAAAGGCGCGCTGATTCTTCGGGACAATGGCAAGGATGGATACGTTTTCGCTCTCCACGTAGCCTCGAAGACGATCGAGGTTTACCGCCTTTCAGACCACGAGATGTTGCTGTCCAAGGATGCCCCGCTGGAGTTGAAGACGTGGTATCTGGCGCGCGCCGAGCTTCACGGGCCGACGATGAAGTTCTTCGTGGATGACGATTTGATCGGGACGGTAACCGACGATCGTTCGTTGTCCGGCGCCGTCGGTGTTGCGGTTCAGGACACGATGGAGACCCGCTTCGACGACTTCACCGCTACCGGTCCGGAGATTCCCAGCAACGGGCTGGAATTGAGCGTCGGCGCGAAGATCACCTTGAGCTGGCCTGGTTTTCTGACGAACTTCGTTCTCAAAGCGACCTCCGACCTCTCCGCGACGAGCGCATGGGCTACGGTAACAAACACCCCCGTCAACATCGGCGGTTACCTTACGGTCACGTTGGATCGTTCTCCGGGCAATCAGTTCTACGCCCTTGTCCCGGCAGGCCCGTGATCTCCAGGAATTACGCTCGACAGGTCAATGGGCCAATTGCACGGTTCTCCCCGCGCTTATTATCAACCGACGCTCCATGAAGACGAAAACCGCCATCGCCCAACTGACCATCGGCAGGTACGACGAAGTGATGGCTTTGTGGCGGCAGTGCGAGGGAATCGGTCTCAGCGATGCCGATTCCCGGGAGAGCATCGCGGCGTACCTCAAACGCAACCCCGGCATGAGTTTCATTGCCAGCATCGACGGAACGCTTAGCGGCGCAGTGCTGTGCGGCCACGACGGTCGACGCGGCTACATTCACCATCTGGCAGTTCACCCTCGATTTCGCAACAAGGGCATTGGCCGCCAGCTTGTCGATCGCTGCCTCGCCGCGCTTCGGGAGGCCAGGATCCAGAAATGCCACCTAGTTGCCCTCAACAGCAACTTGGACGGTATCGCGTTCTGGGAATCAGTTAGTTGGACCCGACGCCACGACATCAGTGTGCTTTCAAGGAACGTCGGTCCGGGCATCGATGCGCCCGGAAGTTGCTGAGCACAGACCTGACATGCGACGTGCTGGATTCTTTGTTGAACTCCGGAGGGATGAGTCGCAAAATGAACCCGTATGGCTTCGAGGAAATGGACAGCAAGAGAGCTTCGGCTCCTCGGAAAACGTCCCGACAGGGAATTGGCCCGCCAACTCGGGCGCACTCTCCAGGCCATTGTCACAAAGCGTTCGCACCTCGGCATTCCACGCCTAATCGCAAAGGGGGAGCCACGCCCCTGGACTCCTCCCGAGGAACGAATCCTCGGCACCATGCCCGACGCTGAAGTCGCGCGGCGGACAGGCCGACATTACTCCACAGTCCTGTCCGAGCGTAATGCAATCAAGGTCCCGTACATGCACCCTCGGTATCGCTCGTGGAAGCCGGAGGAGTTGGAGTTGCTGGACAAGCTCTCCGACGAGGAGGTGGCGGAAAAGACAGGGCGCTCGGTTTCATCGGTGAGTCAGAAGAGGTGGAAACTCGGGCGGAAGGAGTGCGGCGAGAGAGGCGCTTAGGTCGCTTGTTGCTTATCTTGATGCTGGTGAAGTGGGACCTGGACACATTTCTGTGTTCGCCATGTCGTCGGCAAAGTCCAACTGGCGGAAATGGGCGACGGACCTTACGAGTCGATTCAGGGTCTTCTGGTGAACGCCCGTTTCCGATGATCGGGTGCTGGCGAGCATCTCCTCGCACAGGTGGGCCGTCTGGAGGAGACATTGATGTTTTCTTTGTGGACTTGAGAGCGCGGCTGGACACGCGGCGATGTTGAGTCGTATAGTTGAGGTCATACGATATGCCCGACAACGTACTGCAGATCATCTACCCGTGGACGATGCCCTACTTCGAATTCGAGAAGGAGTTCATTGACGAGCTTCGCGCCCAGATCGGTCCGGGGCATCCGCTGTATCGGAAGAAGGTGTACGTGGTGGCGGTTCGCAAAGACCCTTTTGCGGTGATTTTCGAAACCGTCAGCAAGGACCCGATCTACGCGTGGGTTGACCTGTCGCGTCCTCCTGGTGGAGGGATCCGGAAGCGCCCTCCGAAGACCAAGCTTCTCGCCGGCAGACAGGCCATCAGGGACCTAATGCAGAAGGACTACGACGATTGGATCGAGTGGTGCAAGCGCAACGGTTGCTACGACACGGTGAGGCCGGCATCATGAGCAAGCGCGTGGAAGACGACCCGCTGGTCGCTGAAATCCGGCATGAACTCATGCCGGGACGGTATGTCCCGTATGATGAGGTGTCCCGACTCGTCCAGAACCTGGAACAGGTGTGTGAGAAGGTTGGCGCATTGGTGAAGGCCGGGGAAGCCGCCAGGGCAGTTCGGCTCTGAGAGGAATTGATGCGCTTCGTGCCCAAAGGCCAGAAAGCCGCGTGGCAGGAGCGGGCGATGGCGGCGGCAGATAGGGCCGGCCTGGGTCAATTCATATCCTTGTGCGTGAAGGCCAAGGAATGGGAACGACTTGCTCAGCGGGTCCATTCGGCGCATCCAGCCGAGTTGGAGGCTTTCAGTCATTATTGCACCGAGCCCGCGGCCAAAGGTCTGGTCAAGCGGGATGCCCTGGCGGCGGCCAGATTGTATCAAGCGCTGGGCATGCGCATCGTCAATGCGGGGAAAAGCAAGTATTACGGGGAGTCCCTGAAGCATTTCGAGAAAGCCCGCGACCTGTATGGCGAGGCCGGGCAGACAGCGCAATGGGCGGCGCTGGTTGAAGCGGTGCGCGTAGCCCATTCACGGAAGTCGGGGTTCCTGAGTGCGTTCGAGAGAATTGTTGTCGCCCACAAGTCTCCGTAGCCGCCCTCCTTCGCCGAACAAGCCCAGGAGCGGTGGAAACGGCTGACGTCGTGACGGATAGTCACTCTCGGCCAGGTTGCCAACACTGGAAAACCTGTGGTGCGTTTCGCCAGCGATTTCCTACTAATTAGTCATTGACTTACAAACGCAGGATTGTATCCTATACTCATGGTAACGGCAACCAAGACAGATACGGTTTACTTCTCGGTGAAGGGCCAGATCGTCATTCCCCGCTGGCTCCGCAGGGAGTTCGAGATCGAGGAAGGCACTCGCGCCTACGTGCAATCCACTCCGCAGGGCATCCTCATCAAGCCCGTCACCCGCACCTACATCAAGAGCCTGCGCGGCTCGCTCAAGGGCCGCGGCGTGATGAAGGCGCTCATGGAAGACCGCCAGCGCGAACAGGAGCTTTGACATGGCCGCCAAGGTTCTGGATAGCTGGGCTCTCATCGCGTTCTTTGAGGACGAAACAGCGGCGGAAGCTGTCGAAAAGCTGCTTCAGCAGGCAGCCGACGAGAAGCACAAGCTCCTCATGAGCGTCGTGAACTGGGGCGAGGTCTATTACAGCACCATGCGCGCGGTGTCCCGGGAAGCCGCCGATCAAAAGGCCCAGGAGATCGCCGCGTTGCCCATTGAGATTGTCGGCGTGGGGGACGACCTGACGCTGGCCAAACAAGCCGCCATATTCAAAGCCACGCTCAAGATGTCCTACGCCGACTGCTTCGCCGCCGCCCTGGCCAAACAGAAGAACGCCGAACTCATCACCGGCGACCCGGAGTTCAAGGCGCTGGAGAAGGAGATCAGAATCCAATGGCTGCAATGAAAGCGGTAACCTTCAGGGCCCTGTCCGATCACGAAATCGTGACACTCGCCGTGTTTCCTCTCCGGTCGAAGAGGCCGACAAGTAGCTTGAAAACGGCCACTTTCTATGCTCTACTGTCGGCATGAACGTAAAGCCTCTTCCCCCCTTCGTGACCGATTCCCATGCCTTCGGCGTCGATTCCCGTCCGCTGGATCGTCGCGCGTTCCTTCGACAATCGCTTGCCCTTACCGGCAGTTGCATGGTGGGGCTGCGCGCCGGGGCCGCCGCTGAAGAGCCACTGGAGCGGCTCAAGCCCATCGGCGAGGGCAAAGGCATACAGCCGGGGCGCGTCGTGTGGGCCCACGATCCCGAGGTCATCGATTGGAAAGGTCCCGGTGACGGCCACTGGTGGGAAGGCAACCGCGTCAAACAGGACCGCGTGAGTGCGATGATGACGCACAGCGTTTGCGAATTGACAGGCGAGGCCACGGTCGCCGGCGCCTGGTCCCGGCTCTTCCGTCACCTGAACCAGTCGCGCGGCAAAGGCGACGTCGGCTACAAACCGGGTGAGAAGGTCGCCATCAAGCCGAATTGGGTGGGTCTGATCTACCTCGAGGGGCACGTCAACACGGAAACCTACACCTTCATCCGGCGGCAGGATTACATGAACACCGCGCCGCAGATGATCCTTGCTCTGCTGGACCAGCTTGTCAGCGTGGGCGTTCGGACGGCGGACATCACGGTCTGCGACACGCTCGCCTGCCTCGTCCACGAGTACCATGGCCTGTTGTCCAAACCGTTCCCCGGCGTGCGTTACGAGGACCACGCCGGCAAATTCGAGCGCATCAAGGTGAAGCCTTCCACTGAGCCGCTGCATTGGAGCAGCCGTCCGCAAAGCAAGGCCCAAGACTACTTGCCCACCTGTTTCGCCGAGGCGGATTACCTCATCAACTTCGCCAGCTTGAAAGCCCACACGGCCGGCGGCGTGACACTCTGCGGCAAGAACCACTATGGCTCGTTGGTCCGATGGCCGGTGCAAGAAGGCTACTTTGACATCCATCCCAACTGCTTTGCCACGAAGACTGGAGTTTACCGGCCGTTGGTGGACCTGATGGGACACCCGCACCTGGGCGGCAAGAGCGTGCTCTACCTGGTGGACGGATTGTTCTCGGGCGTGCATCCGCGCGATCCGGTCCCGCAGCGGATGCAATCACCCCCCTTCAACGGCCAATGGCCGTGCAGCCTGTTCGCTTCACAGGACCCGGTGGCGATTGATTCGGTTGGGTTCGACTTTCTGTGGACCGAGTGGACGGATTTCCCGCGCAAGGGGGGTGTGGACGATTACCTGCACGAGGCCGCGCTGGCGCACGACCCACCGTCCGGAACGTTCTACGATCCAGGCCATGCCACGCCGACGAAGCGGTTGCCCAGCCTGGGTGTGCACGAACACTGGAACAATCCGCAAGAGAAGAAGTACTCGCGCAATCTGGGCCTCGCCAAAGGCATTGAGTTGGTTGAGGTGAAACTGGGGTCGAAAAGCAGGATTTGAGCGAGGCCACAAAAAGAGCTTGTCGCCCGCCTGTGAGGGCATAAGGTCATCGCAAATGACCCCGACGCGAAGGTAATTCCTTCTGAACTGCGGGGCATCAAAAAGCGATTCTCCATCAGTTGATATGAAACGTAGATCGTTCCTGAAAGTCGTGGGAGGAGTGACGGGCAGCATGGCGATGGGCATCGCCCCGGTGTTGGTCAGCGAAGCCGAAGCCGCGTCCGGCGCTGCGGGCGGCGAGATGCCCAAGCGGGTGTTGGGTCGCACTGGCCTGAAGGTGTCCGTGGTGGCGTTTGCCGGCCTGGCCTTAACACACTACGAGCAGGAGGAATGCACCGCCGGCGTTCGCAAGGCGTTCGACAAAGGGTTGAATTACTACGATGTGGCGCCTGCCTACGGCAAAGACGGCGCCTGCGAAATCAGGCTCGGCGTCGCGTTGCAGGGCCTCAAGCGCGGCGACTATGTCCTTGCCTGCAAGACCAAGGCGCGCGACAAGGACGGCTGCCGGCAGGAACTGGAGCGGTCGCTCACGCGGCTCAAGACGGATCACTTCGATCTTTACCAGTTGCATCACCTCGTGAAGCCGGAGGACGTAAAGAAGGCGCTCGGCCCCGGTGGCGCGATGGAAACCATCCTCCAAGCCAAGAAGGATGGAAAAATTCGCGGCATCGGCTTCTCCGCCCACACCACCAAGGCGGCGCTGGAGGCGTTGCGCGGTTTCGACTTCGACACGGTAATGTTCCCGATCAGCTTCGCGGAGTATTACACCCGCGGTTTTGGCAAAGAGGTCCTGGCGCTGGCGAAGGAAAAAGGCGCGTCCGTGATCTCGATCAAGACCCTCCACTCCGGCGCGTGGCCGGAGGGGGCGGAGCCCACGCGCAAATGGTGGTATCGTCCACTGGAGAAGCAGGACGAAATCAGTCTCGCCTATCGCTGGACGCTCTCGCTGCCGGGCGTAATCGCCGGTGTCCCGCCGTCTTTCCTCGACTTGCAGGACAAAGCGGTCGAAGCCGGGCTCGCCTATCGACCCGCGACGGAGGCGGACGCGCGGAAGCTCGAAGAGATGGCAAAGGGCGCCGGTTCAATCTTCAAGCGTGAGGAGGACTCGGTTGCCTTCCGCTCGCCGTATCCGCACAACCCCAACGAGCGCTGCGAAGGCGACTGGGCCTGAGGCGGCACGTTGCTGAACCCGCGGATGGCGGGGGCCGCGACAACGAGGGCACAGGTCTATTCCCAGCGGGCGGTTCTGGTGCGCGCGGTTGCAGACGGTGACGATGGTAATTCGCGGAACGCGCCGGTCTGGATTTTGCCGCGCTACTTCTTCAACGCTCCAAAGACCTTTTGCAGCAGATCGGTGGTACGCGCGACCGGGTTCTGCCGTATCTGCAGCTCCTCCTGCGCGACCATTTTGAACAGCCCGTCCATTGCCTTGGTGGTCACATAGGCATCAATATCCAGCGGGCCTGCAGCCTGCAGACGCCCCTGAGCTGACTCGACGGGGGAGTCGGTGAGGGGCAGGAACACGCCGCGTAGTGACAGACGCTGCTCGATGATTCGATCAAAGGAGGGGGCCTAAGGCGGTAAATCATCGCGGTGGGCAGAATCTGCCTGCCGGCTTCCACACGGTCGAAAAAAGGCCAAGCGCGCTGTGCCAAGTAGCGGAAAACGAGAGAATGCCGCGCGACGCCTGTCGGAACCGGACGCCTGGAGACGAGAGCGAACGGCTAACAAGAATCGCCCGGTCTTGTCTTGAAGTCATCGGCATCGTGGAGAATTCCTTGAAATCAAATAATAATAATCTTAAACATTTTTACTTGACAACCCGTCCATGGAGGCCTAGGTTTATTAGGAATGAACAGGCCGATACAATGCTCCCTCTTTGCTCAAGCCTCGAGACGGCGGCTTCGTATCAGTCAGATTGTCGGTCCGGCCTGTCTTCCCTCCTGGCGATCGCGCATTCGTAGCGCCTTTACTCTCATCGAACTTCTTGTGGTCATCGCCATCATCGCAATTCTGGCCGGCATGCTCCTGCCCGCGTTGTCGCACGCAAAAGAAAAATCCAAGCAGACATCCTGCTCGAACAATCTTCGGCAAATGGGCATCGCAACCTTTTTATATGCGGACGACAACCAGGACCGGCTCCCACCGCCGTTATTCGACCCGGACCAATTCCCGGGTATTGGTCCCTACAACAGCTATCTTCTTTTCGGTTGGGGCGGACAAGTTGGTAAGGCGGCCGAACCGAAGCTCGCGGTGAACCTGGGACTTCTCTACGTCGGCAACTATCTGCCGACACCGGGAGTGTTCTATTGTCCAAGCCTCCGACACGCAGAGGGTTTGAGAGTCGTTTTCGAGAAAAAGTATTTCGAAAGCGTCAAGGTTCCGTGGCCCATGTACGCCGTCGATGGGCAGGTGAACATGACCTATATGTACTTCCCGCAAACGGACCTTCCTTCTATAAAGGAAAGCGAAGCAAAGCTGGGCTGGGCCCAGGTCGCCAGGAAACAAACGCAATTAAGCCCCCAACGGTCGATCGTGACCGACCTGATTTACACCTGGGGCACCTTGGCTCATACCAGCGGCAAGAATCCCTACGGCGTTAATGTTCTTTGGGGAGACGGGCACGTGAAATTCAGCACCACCAAAGCCGCCTTCGATCCGAAGCTTTGGGGCGGGACCGGCGGTAACCCCTCAACTGAGACTCCCAGCGACAACCCGACCAAATGGCGAACGATCGTCTCGTACTTGAGGCCCTGAAACCAAACCTGTGAGACGGATGCAAGAGTTCGCTGGAGTGCATCCCCTCATTTGATACGAAGCTAGCGCCATCACCTTGCCTAAGCGCTCTCAACTCCCTCTGGCCACGCAACCGAGCAGGCAAGGTTATCCGGAATGGTTTGATCGGCTGCTGGAGCGACATGGCCAGTAAAGCCGCCGTGACGATATGCGACCCGTGCGGCGCTTCGGGCCGCGGTGGAGGATCGACTCAACGCCATGGCGGCAGAGCAAGGGCCAAGCCGCACGTTTAACAGCCCGCGTTTGAAAACGCTGGGCGAGGATGGAGTCGTACGAATTGCTCAGCCCTGCCCATACGCGTGCTTGCAGGCACGACATTTCTTCGATCTAATCCCCTGTATGAAGAAGCCATGCAAGACCAAGCGGCAATCCGCGCAGCCTGGGTGGCATGCCGCGTCAAAAATCGCGGCTGTCGCATGTCCCGCGCACAATCACGGGGTTTGCGCCCAATTGGGCCTCTTGGAACTGGTGAGCTGAAGAACGGAAACCCATGAACATGGATAACATGGTGGCCGCACTGGTGGCCGAACGCACCCGGGAATTGGAGCGGAAACTGGCGGAGTGCAAGCAGACGGAGGAGGCGCTGCGGGAGAGCGAAGAGCGCTATCGTTCGCTGGTGGAAGAGTCCCCCGACGTAATCGGGATCTTTCAGGAAGGGCGACTTGTCTTTATCAATTCCACCGGCGCACGACTGGTTGGCGCCAAGAACAAGGACGAATTACATGGACGGAGAAGCGAGGACTTCATCCATCCCGACGATCTCCCGGCCGCCACGGCCCGCCTCCAGCGCCGGCTGGCGGGCGAGACTGGCATGTATCCGGCCGAAGTTCGCTACATGCGGCTGGATGGAACGACGCTGCCAGTGGAAGTCAGCGCCGCACCCACCATGTTCCATGAGAAAATCGCTGTGCAGTTCATCGCCCGCGATATCACCGAGCGGAAGCGGGCGGAGGAGGCGCTGCGGCAAAGTGAAGTCGAGTTGAGGGGCATTCTGGATACCACCGCCGACGGCATTCTGGCCGTTGACAGCCACGGGAAGATGGTGAGAGCGAATCGGCGGTTTGCCGATCTGTGGCGTATTCCCACATCTCTCATGGCTACCGGCGATGATCAACAATTGTTGGACTTTGTATTGCATCAGTTATCCGAACCGGAAGCGTTTCTGCAGAAGGTGCAGGCGCTCTACGGCTCGATTGAGGAAGCCACGGACACCCTGAGGTTCAAAGACGGTCGGATCTTTGAACGCTACTCCGCCCCGCTGATTAAGGAGGGTTCTCTAGTTGGCCGGGTATGGTCTTTCCGGGATATCACGGAGCGCAAGGTGGCCGAGGAGGTGCTTCGGGCCAGCGAGAAACAATTCCGCACTCTGTTTGAGAACGCGCCGATCGGCATCGGCGTCGTCGATGCGGCGGGCAACGTGCTGGGGTACAACGACGCCGTATTGGAGTCCATCGGGTACAGCCGTGAAGACGCGAAGAGTGTCAACGCCGTCGCGCTCTACTACGACCCCAAGCAAAGGGAGGAGGTTCTGGCGCTGTTCCACCAGCGGGGTGGTCTCAAGAACTATCCGGTGCGGTGGAAGCGCAAGGACGGCTCGCCTTTCGACGCCCTGCTTTCCCTAACACCCTCGACGTTCGATGGAAAACCGTGTATCCAGTCCATAGTCGAGGACATCACCGAGCGCAAGCGGGCGGAGGACCAGATTCGCAAGCTTTCACGCGCCGTTGAGCAAAGCCCTGTGAGCATCATCATCACCGACCTTGCGGGGAAGATCGAGTACGTCAACCCGAAGTTCACCCAGATTAGCGGCTACACGTTCGAGGAAGTGCGCGGACAGAATCCGCGTCTGCTCAAGGGTGGCAAAACCTCTCCGGAGGAGTATCGCCGCCTTTGGCAGACCATCAGCCGAGGCGGAGAGTGGCGCGGAGAGTTCCACAATCGCAAGAAAACCGGTGAACTGCACTGGGAGTCCGCTTCAATTTCACCCATTGTGGACGCCGAAGGCCACGTCACTCACTTCCTGGCGGTGAAGGAGGACATCACGGAACGGAAGGCTCTGGAAGAACAACTGCGTCAGGCGCAGAAATTGGACTCCATCGGCCAGTTAGCCGGAGGGGTGGCCCATGACTTCAACAACATGGTCCAGGTCATTCTCGGCAATGTGGACATGGCGCTGGAGCAAACCCCGCAGGGAAGCCCGGTGCGCGAAAGCCTGGAGGAAATCCAGAAGGCCGCGCGGCGCTCGGCTGATCTCACCCAGCAACTGCTGGCCTTTGCCCGCAAACAGACCATCGCGCCCAAAGTGGTGGATCTGAACCAGACCGTGGAAGCCCTGCTCAAGATGCTGCGTCGGCTCATCGGCGAGGACATCCGCCTGGCTTGGCTGCCCTCGCCGGGCTTGGGGCCGGTCAAGGTGGACCCCACCCAAATCCATCAGATCCTGGCCAACCTTTGTCTCAACGCACGCGACGCCATCGGCGGGGTGGGCAACGTCACCATCGAAACGGGGAACGCGGTCTTCGACGAGACCTACCGCGCCGATCACCCCGAAGTCGTGCCGGGCGAGTATGTGCGGCTGGCCGTGAGCGACGAGGGCTGCGGCATGGACAAAGAAACACTGGCCCACCTCTTCGAACCGTTCTTCACGACCAAAGGCATCGGCCAGGGCACCGGCCTGGGGTTGGCCATGGTTTACGGCATTGTCGAACAGAACCACGGTCTCATCCAGGTTAGCAGCGAGCCGGGCAAAGGCACAACCTTCAGCATCTACCTGCCCCGGCACGCGGGCCAAGGCGCCGCGACCCGGATAGAAGCCGTGGCGGAAGTTCCCAGGAGTCGTGGGGAGTCTGTGCTCGTGGTGGAGGACGAACTGGCGATCGTGGCCATTACCCGCAGAGTCCTCCAACGGTTGGGTTACACCGTGTTAACCGCGAGCACGCCAAGTGAGGCGATCCGGCTGGCGGAATCGCATCCCCAAGAGATTCATCTGCTAATAACCGACGTGGTGATGCCCGAGATGAACGGGCGGGATCTGGCTATCCGGTTGTTGTCGCGCGCCCCGAGGCTCAAGTGCCTGTTCATGTCCGGCTATCCCGCCGACGTCATCGCCCACCACGGTGTACTGGACGAAGGTGTGCACTTCATCGCAAAGCCGTTCTCAGTGGAGGACCTGGCGGCCAAGGTGCGAGAGGCTCTGGCACCGGCATGAGGACAAAACTGAGCGCACAGTGAGTCGGACAAACAGGCGCTTCCGGCGCGGCTCAGGCGGCGTCGGCGACCTGCACGACCTCGAATTCAGTGTGGTCCGCCGCCCTCGCCCAGACCGTCGTAGATGGCTTTAATTTCGGCACCCGAAAGCGCGCGGTTATATAGGGCGATCTCATCCATTTGGCCCGGGAAATATTCGGCAGCCCAGCGATAGCCCAGGTTGAGGTCGAAGCGTGTTCTCGGAGTAAAGCTCCCGAGATTCGCGGAGGCAATTGCGGCACCGTTGAGGTACAGCGCTGCCATCCCTTGGGTTGCGGATCCTGGCGTGTTGTCGTACGTCAGCGCCACATGCTGAAACGCGTCAGCAATGACCAGGGCTGCGGGCGAGGCAAGCTTGTGCTCAGCGCCGTTAGTATCGATCAGGTTCACGTATAGGCATCCGGAGCCGGTACCAGCAGGTGGCGGGACCGACAATCGGAGGTGCACGCCTCCAGTGTCCGAGGGCCAAGTAGCCCATTCCAATAGGGGATGCGCATCCGCGATGTCGGCCGGATTGATCCAGGCCTCGATGGTGAACCCTGCTCCAACGCCAACGTTCAGACTGTCGGATGCGGGAACTCGCACATAGCCCTGAAGGCCATCAAAGCTGAACCCTTGCCCTACCACCCCGGAGGCGAAGGCCACGCTGCCTTCAATCACGCCGTTGTTCGACCCTTGTACGTCGGCGGCATTACCTTCCCCGGTCCACCGGGAAACTAGACCTGGAGGTGGTGGTGGTGGGTTCTTACCTACGCCTCGTATAGCGAATGTGAAAGGAGTCCAGTCGGGGTTATTGCTGGCGATGGTTACCACAGCCTCTTGGGGACTCGTGTCGGAAGGGGCAAACTCGATGTCGAAGCTCGTCTGACCGCCAATCGGGGCGACGGTCGCGTCTGGCTGCCGCGTGATTCTGAACGAGGGACTACCCATCAATTGCACCAACGGGCTGCCCGTTAACTGGAGCCTTCCAGATCCGACGTTCCGAATGATAAAAGTTCGGGTAAGCTTCTCCCCGACTCCACCGAGCCCGAAATCGGTGTGGTCCGCCGTGTCGGGTGTAGCGTCGCCCTTCAGGATGGTCTGTCCATTACCCAACACCTCGCCGACTGGCACGCCGGTCTCTCCAACGCTGTCGTGGATGGCTTTGACCTCGCTGTTCGAAAGCGCGCGGTTATACAAGGCGACCTCGTCCATTTGGCCTGGGAAATACTCGGCAGCCCAGCGATAGCCTAGGTTAAGGTCGAAGCCTGTTCTTGGGGTAAAGCTCCCGAGATTCGTGGAGGCAATCGCAGCACCGTTCAGATACAGCACTACCATCCCTTGGGTTGCGGATCCTGGTGCGTTGTCGTACGTCAACGCCACATGCTGAAAGGCGCCAGCAACGACCAGGGCCGCGGGCGAGGCAAGCTTGTGCTCGGCGCCGTTAGTATCGATCAAGTTCACGTATAGGCATCCAGAGCCGGTACCTGCAGGCGGCGGAACCGACAATCGGAGGTGCACGCCTCCCGTGTCCGAGGGCCAAGTAGCCCATTCAAATAGGGGATGGGCATCCGCGATGTCGGCGGGATTGATCCAGGCCTCGATGGTGAACCCTGTTCCAACGCCAACGTTCAGACTGTCGGAGGCGGGAACTCGCACGTAGCCCTGAAGGCCATCAAAGCTAAACCCTTGCCCCACCATCCCGGAGGCGAAGGCCACGCTGCCTTCAATCACTCCGTTGTTCGACCCTTGCGCGTCGGCGGCATTCCCTTCCCCGGTCCACCACGAAACCAGGCCGTCAGGCTTCGGTGGTGGGTTCTTCCCTACGCCTCGTATAGCGAACGTGAAGGGATTCTCGTCCGGGTCGTTGCTGCCGATTGTCACTGTGGCCTCGGACGGACCGGTGGCGACAGGGCTGAATTCAATGTCAAATCTGGTCTCCACGCCGTTCGTAACAATCCGCTGATCCGGTTGCCGCGTGATCGTGAAGGCGGCGCTCCCGCTCAGTTGCACCGGTGGGGCGGGTGTCAAACCCAGTGTGTCATCCCCGGCGTTTCGAATCGTGAACGTCCGAGTAAGGACCTGCCTGAGTTGTACATCGCCGAAGTCAGTGTTGTCCGCCGACTCCGGCTGGACATCACCGTTGGAGATGTTCTGTCCATTGCCCAGGACTTGGATGTCCGGTTCGACAACAATGAGCGCGGCCGCCGAGCTCGTTGCTTCCCCGAAAGGATTCGTGACTCGCACTTGGTAGGTGCCAGCCTTGCCCCGCGTCAGGTCGGTAAGGCTGAGACTGCCCGCGGTCGCACCCTGAATCGCAGTGCCATTAAACAGCCATTGATAAGACAACGGCTGTTGGCCTTCCACTGCGACAGCAAATAGGACCGCTCCTCCCCTGCTAACCGTTTGGCTCTGTGGCTGCGTTGTGATTCTAGGAGCAGCGACTCCCCCGTTCCGAACGCGGTAATACCGGTAGGCGTACTTGGAGGCAGCAGTGTCCATGTAAACCGACGCAGGCTCCCGTGCAACGTAGTTTGTCAAGTCGGCCCACTGGACCAAGTCAGTGGATGCCTGAACGGCGTAAGCAACCCCGACCTCATTTCTAATTGTGAATTGGAACGTGTCATCGGATCGCGCCAGTAGTCCTTCAATCCGCGGACTCGGAGGTTGGACCACGTACACCGCTGTCATGATGGAGTCGGTGTCCAATGTGAGAGACACTCTCCGCTGGGCCGACAAATCTTGGCCACCAAGCTGCCACTTTCCGAAAACGCTGCTTCCAACGACTTCTGGCGCTTCCAGCGTTACCGAGGTGTGCTCCGCGTACACACGCTGGAAAGGCGTCGTTCCGTCCGCCAGACCGCCTCCGTCGGCTGGCTGAACGAAAACAGGGACCCCTGAATCGGGATTGAGGGATTGAACGGTCAACGTACGTGGGATCACTCCCGCACCCCCGGTGGTGAAGGAGCTTTCTGCGCTCCACGCCGACCATCCGCCCGAGTCGTCCTGGTAACGGACCCGCCACCGATACTTGGTGTTTGAGGCAAGCCTTCCTCCAGGCAACTCCACCGTCGGGCGTAAGGTCACCAATTCCCCACTGTCCCACAGTGGCACATCGAAAGTGCCGACGCCCGGTACAACTTGGAACTGCGCCTTGGAAAAAGAGGATGCTGGATCTCGATCAGCGAACTCGCTGCCGATCAACTTGACGGGGACCGCCACATTCGCTTGTTCGCCAAACGGGAAGAGATTCCAGGGGGTCTCCGGAAGATGGTCGACCGTTCCGACGAACGTGAGGATCGCGGGCGATCGGTCGATCGCCCCGTCCTGATCTCGTGCTCTTACTGACAGAGTGTTTGTGCCTCGCCCGATACCGGTCAATTCTATTCGGCTGGTCGCGACGAACGGTGTCCAGCCACTCCCATTGAGGTTCCAGGAGTACTCCAGCTTATCCGCAGGTGTAGTGTCGTCTTTGCCAAAGATGACGACTTGTGTTCCGTCATCAGAGATTTGTTCTCCGTCCGGTCCGAGCGCCAGCGTCTCCGGCGGAGTGTTGCGAGCCGCCACATTCACTCGGAGGCTCACTTCGTTGCTAGCTCCAGAACTGTCTGAAACGCGAAGCCGGAGGGTGTATTGGCCGGTTTCAACACCATCAAGAACCCAATTCCCCAGGATACCCCTAACTACAGGACTGGTCGAGTCCGCTATGGACCGCCACGCTAGTGGGTCATCTCCAGCACCGACATCGAGGTGATAGTCTCGAAACGAGGCGTCCGATGAGGCTGCCGCAGTGCCCACGACGGCGATGGTCGGGTCCGTCCAGGCAACCAAGAGTGAACCAGCGATTGGACTTGTCACCTCTGCCACGGGGAGGTCCGTCGCAGCACGGGCTGGAATCATTCCCCTGTCAGCGCTCAGCCGGTCCCGATACCTTACCGCTTGATAATCTCCGAAGTCCGCAAGAGCGTAGGTGAATCCGTTTTCGACTGGATCAACGGCTGCGATGGCGCTGCCCTGAACCATCAGTTGCGGTAGCCAAACCCCATTGCGAACGTCGAGCACGCGAATAGATGCACCCTCATGCAGATATAGCAGGAATCCGTTCTTGACGCCAAGGTCGGCTGTTCCGGAGGAATGAAATTCCGCGACCTGGACGGGGTGTTCAAGGTTCGGGTCGTAAACATATATGAGGTTCCTCAGTGATCCTGCGACGGCAGCTCTGTAAACGACCCAGACCTGCCCGTCTCCATCCACGGCCAGACCGTCTGACTGCAGATCGCTGCCCGGGAATGGCCTTGAAATCTCCTCACCCGTCGCAAGGTCCCTTCTGAAGAGCACTCCTGTCCTGTAGTTTACCGCGTAGAGGTGGTCTTTCTTATCGCTCGCCAGAGCAGACTTCGGGTCGTAGTATCCGCCAACTCCTCCGATAACGCCGAGACAACTTCTGGTCTCCTTGTCGTACTTGAAAATCTGTCCTTCCATGTCCAAGCCGTAAAAGAATCCTGTGCCATCCTGCTCCACGCCATGAAAACCATGCTGGCCGCTGCACGATGGAAAGTCTCCCGTCCAAGCCCCCGACGAGGAGAAACGCGCAATCTTCGAAAACTCTTCCACTAACGGATAGCTGGCAATCAGCACCTCGTCGTGGCGCCCGTCATACTTTATATCGGCCGGGTTCTTGACTTGGCCCGCCCCAACGCCTAGAGGCCCGAGTTTTACCGGATCGTGGAGCACTTCGGCTTCAATCCCCGTAATGTCGCTTCTGGCGAAAAGATCGAGAGAGTAATTCCCCACGGGCACGACCAAGCCCGTGTCCCCTCTGCCATCCCATTCCTCGATGTGACTCCCTGCGGTCCGCACCGCGTTTCTCGTCACCGTACGGGCGGTCCTTCCCTGCTCATCAAGCACGCGTAGAGACACTATGGCGTTCTTCGAGACCACGTACCGCACAAGGACCGAACCGGTTCCAGGCTTGAAGGTGGCAGGACTCGCCGCCAGCCCCCGCAAGCGCAACGGTTCCTCAGGCAATACGCCGACCGTCAAGTCAAGCGTTTGTATAATCTCAGGGTACCCCGCTTTGACAGCATGCACCACATACGTGTGGAATCCGGGGTTCTCGATCGGCACGTTTGGAAGCTGGAAGTAATAATGCCCGGCGCTGGTTCGCTGACAGAATTGGTTCTCGTCTTCTGGCCACAACCAGTAACTCGAGAGGCGATCCTGTTTGTAGAACTTCACGGAGTTAACGTCCACCAGCGCCCCACCAGCGTCGCGGATCTCGACGTCAAACTCGGGAATCGATCCAACAACATAGATTTGGTCCTTGGGCACTATCGTGATCGTAAGCGTGGATGCATCTCGCACCAAGGGCCCCTCCACATCCCCACTCTCAGGGTAGCGAACGTTGTGGTCCGTCCCACCAACCGCGCACGAGAAGTGAAAGCGATGTGTTCCCAAAGGGAGCGCGGGGACGGTCGCTATAAACCTCACGCCAGAAGACCAATTCTGGTCGTTTGGATTCACTCGGCTCATGTTGATGCCGCGCCCCGTGTCGTCCACGAATAGAGCAACAATGTCCCCGCTCGGTCCGATGCCATCCGGGCTTCTATAGACTACTGAGTAGATAAACACTGTTGATGGATCGCCAACTCCCGGCTCGACTTTGCCCTCCACCAGTCGATCGCCACTAGGCAACACGACGGGGCCTTCAAGTTCGCCGATGAGCGGCAAACGATATGTAGACGCGCCTGTTCTAAACTCAAAGTGGTACCGATTTGACGCGCTAACCAATGTAAACAATTTGTCCAGGAAATAGTTCTTCCCGGTTGCCAGACCTCCACTTCCCGCGGAAAGCCCCAGTCTTTCACCGTTGAGAACGACCCACGTCTCATCCGGAGGCGTGCTTTCTCCATGTCGATAAATCACGGAGAAGCGCGCGCTATTCCCGGCATAAATTGGACTTTCCACGCTGCCGCTCGAAAGCTCCATAACCGGGGCTGAGTCCGGTGCGTTCACAACCAATGTGGTGGGCGCGAAATCGGACACCTCCCCGTCGTTGTCCTGAACTTGGAAGCGAATCGTGTGGGTCCCGACTTTAAGTTGACTAGCTAGCAGGCGGAATAATGAGTCCGGTCCAAAGCCGCCTGTGAGAGGTGGATAGAGCTGCGCGAAGCCGTCAACAGTCCCAAGGTCGGAGGTCCATCGGTAGCCCCTGATCGCGGGCCAGGTTCCAATATCGTCTTGATCCTCACCAGATCCGAAGAACGTGATGGTCTGATCCGGTCTGGCACTCGCTGGAGTCACGTTCTCGATCCGGGCTGTCGGTGGCATGTACTTCGGCCCTGGGCTTGTAGGTGTCGTAGGTTGATCGGCGAGTTTGTAATACAAGTAGGGCATCGTTTCAACGAAGTATTGGAACATCTCATCCTTCCGTGGCACGAGCACCTGTGAGCGGTAAGTCGTTGTGTCGAAGTGGAGCAGGTACTTGTTGCCAAACCACCCCAGCAATTTGGAGATGCCCAACCAACTGAACTCAGGCGTAAGGTGTTTGTCGAGTTCGTCGTAATAGAAATAGCCCAGTGAGTAAAGAATCTGCTTGGCTGCGGCCTTTTTTCGCAACCGGTCACCAAATCCAGGATCACCCCGCTGTCCATAGGAGAGGTCCGCTTCCCACTTAAAAAAGAGCTGATGCAGAGTCGCAGCCGCACAAATGGTCTGAGCGTCCGTCATTTCATCTGAATACTCCAGCGAAAGAGTCACTAACACCTCGTACGGCCATCCCACGCGCAGGAAAACGGGGGCAAGTGTTTCGCCAAGTGGAGTCAAGTACTTGGCATAGGCGGGTGCTAGCAATGCTGCACGGACGACGTAATCAGCTCCGCGGTCTGCGAAGGAATTGAAGACCGATGTAACATAGGCTGGTTCCTCGGTGAGATAGCGGTGGATTTGCTCCTGAGCAGTATGCCATCCAATTATCATCGCCGGATCATCAATCTGGGCTTGGACATCATTCATGAAAGCATCGATGCATTCTAGGCGCTCAACTGTCCTTGCGTGGTTGATAGTATGCATCAGTAGGTCTTCCATCGCATCCGCCTGGATCTTTTGGGATAACGCGAACGTGCTGAAGGCCGTCGCGAAGTACCCGAGCGAGTCTGAAAGGGACTGGTTAACTACCAGTTGCCGCCAATCCTCGAGAGCGGAGTGGATCGGCACCTCTGAGAGACTGAAGCCTTGTTTGCTCGTGACGATTTGCGCGAGCTTGAGGCCGTCTTTGAGTCCCCTGAAGAGATGCAATGTGTTTTCCGCTTGTCGAGCTACATCGAGGAGAGGTGCCGCCGCCAGATCTTCCCTCTTCAACCTCTCTTCTAACTCGGGGGCCATGACAGCAGCGATGAAGGCTCCTTGGTATCGCTGGGCGCGCGCGCTCTCCTGCCACAACACCTTGAAGTCCTCTAGGAGCCGCAGGGGTTGGTCGAAGATGACGGGAATACGAATCCTGTAAACAGCGGCGTCAAAGAGCTTAGTGTCGCTTTCAAGCCAAGAGGCTCTATCGATCGGCACATCAGGACCTGGCCAGCCCTGCTGGCACATCAGGGCGAAGAGGAGCGACAAGAAGACTCGATGGGCTTCGTCCTTGACGCGCTTTCGGCGGGAGGGGGCAGACCGGCTGTAGAGCTTTTGCAGGACTGAGAGGCCAGCGGTTCTACTGGAAACATGACTTGTTCTTGGGATCATATATGAACCTTTCCTTGCGCTCGTAACTTGATGTTCTGGTTCTTGGCACAATTGATGATTCAGCCACCCCAGACTGCGGACGTCTGTGCCCCAGAATGAGGGCTGAGCGGCAGGCGATTGATGTCAATACTGCCCACTGTTCAGTGGGTTGATGGAGTCCCGCGGCTGTTTTCACAGCCGTGATCAACGAGGCCAACGACTCACGAACCGAGGCTATGCGGTGAGAAGGGCACCAGTGACACCCCCGCGAAAGCACCGCCTGCGTGGCGACAATCTCGGCTAGCCCCAAGGAGGTGACATAGGACCAGACGGCCAGGGCGAAGGCCCAGCCGAGGCTCCGGGTTCGGAGGCAGACGTTCCACGCGTTGTGATTTGAGGTCATGGTCTTCGACGTTGCTCTTCTCGAACCGTATCGGCGCTTAAGCCACCAACAGCCATGGCGGCCGGGCACTGAGTGCATCCATGATGGGTCACAGATGCATTACGAGTTTGAGGGCGAGTTTGTGACATGTTGTTTTTGAGTCTTCTGAGTGAAGGTCACTCCGGTGGCATCCCGTTCGGCCTTCATCCGAACAACAGCCTGCGCGCCAACCATCCCAGCAGGTCGGATGCGACTGGGAGGGCTGCGATGGACAGTATCGCTGGTTTCGGTACCCATCTGCCTCGGCCTTCGCTAGTTAGGAAGTGGGTAAACGACAACTTCACGGCCTGAAAGGGCTTGGATTGGCTCAGTTTCGGGCGTTCAATGATGATGGCTTCGAGGATGGACATCGCGACCAGGGCCAGGGAGAACAACCAGGTCCAGAGCGTCATCCCGCATGCAAGGCGGTTGACGAACAGCCATACGCACGTCGGAATGGTGATCGTCAGGTTGAGACCGATGGCCCGCGCCCGGCAATGGGCGGCAAGACGGTCCCCCTCCTCCGATGACCCGGTTGCATGGCGACCGCGTGCGAGTTGCATCAGACCGCTGAGCCACCCCAGATAGGCCACGACCCAAAGGAAGACGACCGGCTTGAGCATGTTTGGATAGAGCCAGATCAAGCTGGGAACGAACCACTTGGGTCCCCAAGTCGAGGCGGGGCGAAGGGCGTCTAGAGAAAGCGACACGTAAAACAACACGACAAGAGCGGTTGTCAGGAACCAGGGTCTAAGGCGTGCGACGGTTTCGCCACGGAAGAAGCAAACCCCGCTCAAAGGTACGGTCCAACCTTCATGGAACGGGCCCAGGTATTTCGCGAACCACCTGGCTCGGTCGTCCGCCGACTCAATTGCCGTGGCGAAGCGGAAGGTGTCCGCGCGCGCCTGCCTGACCCGGTAGAGCATCCAAGTCCCGATGGTGAACTCGACGACCGCGCAGACGGCGGCGCTTGCCATGCCTCCGAAGGGGAATAGGATGCGCAGGTCAATGATCACCGCGCTACCGACCCAGGCGAGAACGTAGAGCGCGGCGTTGGCCGCCCACCATGGCAAGTGGAGGACCCGGCCAAGCGCCTCCAAGAAGCCTTCAAGGAAATGCTTTGGAATCTTCTCACCGCCCCTATTCTCGCCACCGAGCCACCGACGCAGACGCGCAACTAGCGGTCGCCGCCGAGCCTTCTGCCGACGTTCCATTTCGGCCTGAATCTGGGGCATCGTCCGCTCGAACCGGCGCTGCTGAGCTAACTCGTTCAGGCGTGCATCCAGTTCAAGGTCATCCATAGGTCCGGGCAACGTGGCGAAGCGGACGCTCCGGCGGCCATGCAGCCGCCCGACTTGGGGGGTGCTCTAAACCGACCTGGTACCAGCCAATATTGCTCACAAGTTTTCAGACGCCAAGATCGCGGCTTTGTGACACCCTCCTGTTTGCCCTCGAAGAAGAATTCCGGATTCGGCGTGGACCTTGCCGCTGGTTGAATCCGTCCGTGACCCAGTCGGAACAAGCCTGGCTTCACGTAGCTGTCCATCAATTACCTACGACAAAGCCCTTTAGGTCCTTGCATGGCGCCGCATGCAGATCTCCAAATCTTCGAGTGCTCGATGCCAAAGCTGCCGGAAATTATCATATTTCAGACCGAGTGTCGCCGCCAACTCCTCGTCCGCCAGATCGTCGTGATCCAGCCTCGCCTCAACGACCTGTCGTCGATTCCGCCTGAGTGCCGCGACGCAGCATCTTAGCGCAGCCCGACGTTCCTTCATGAGCAGGTATTCCTCGGGGGTGAGATCCTGAGCAACAGGTTCGATCGATTTTGCTTCGCCCTGGCTTGCCAGTTCCTCTTGGGCGTCAAGGGACACAGTCTGGTGCTTGCGCATGCGGATCAGGTCGAGTGCTCTATGTCTTCCGCACAGGACTGCATTCGCCGCGATTTTGCTCTCTGGCCAATCCGCCCATTCTATCAGAACTCCTCGCGCTCGCAGATACCGGAGGGCCTCTGACACAGCGTCCTCGTAGCTTGGGTCCTTTGGATCGTCACCCAGGATCCGGCGAACTCCTTCCTTGACCTTCGGCTTGAGGAACTTCTCGAAGACGTGGCTATCTGCCCACTCTTCCCCACCCGATGCCTGTCGGAAGCAGAGGTGCATCGCCGCCTCTCTGCCGTTGATGTCGGCATATTCCCTGAGGTCGCGCTCTTCCCAATCCAACAACTTCTCCAGTGTACCTGGTTGGGCGCATATTGCCAAAGCCACCCTGTAGGCTGCTCGCGCGCACCTCGTTGCCTCCCTGCGCCGGGGCAGGAACGAAAGGACGCCGTGTTTGGCCCACGGGGCCAAGTAGTGCCGGAACCTCTGACGCGCCCAGCGATCATCACCGCCGGCCGAATCAATAATGGATCTTAAAGGTGGCATAGTTCACGTGGTCGGCCGGAAGGTGCGCCTTCGACGGACAACCGATCGCGCACGAACCTGCTGAGCACACCGCGACTTGACCGACCACCCTGCTGGGTTCCTCCGAGGTGCCCCGCGACGCCACCGGCCCAAAGCCGTTTCTGCTTCGTTTTCATGGTGCAACGCGGTAAAACTGGGCCTCGCTGATCAGATTCGTCGCCCATGAGGCACTGTTTGTCGAAGCAACGAGGCGATCACCAGCAGGTGTCCACGAGCTGAGGTCCCTGGAGCAAAAGACCTGGCAACTGAAATGACCCTCGGTGAGGCCAAGGACGTCGCTCGAGAGCGAAAGTTCGATATCCCGGAACGTACCGTACACCGTGGAGAAGAGTGCCCTGGAAACACCGCCGAAACTGGCTTTTTCCGCGCCCGGGAGGCCGCAAGCCTTGGGCTGCCAGACCCTGGTGATCTCGCTGCTGGTGTAACTCTGATCAAGGAACTCGATCTGGGAACCACCTACCTTAGCAACGACCGTTCCCGTCAGGCGCGAGGTGAGGCTGCCTGGCCCTTGCTCGAGGATTGGCACTCCAAGAACTTCCCCGCCGAGCGTGAGGGTGCTGAGTTCACGGGAGATCACAAACATTTGCGGCTGAGCATCCTGGCCCCAGGACAGAAGGGGCAAGAAGAAGACTGCGGCGAGTGCTCTCGGGACGCCACACGGCCCCCCATCTGTCCAAGGCCTAGTGCCAGAGTGAAATGACATAGGGCTAGTTGTCCGAAGGGTTTAATCGACCATAATGAATCCCGCTTCTGTCGTCAAGCAGGGAAAATGGGATTGAAAAGTCCGCCCAAGAGGTTGCTGCTTTCCCTCTTCCAGGGGCATGCGGTCGCGCGTAACCTTGAGCCAGAAACGCCTCAGGACGAGGTATGAGCAACGTAACAGAACAAAAGCGGTGTCAGAAATGCGGCGAGCCAATTCCGGCGGAAGCGCCTCAGGGGCTTTGTCCCAAGTGCCTTTTCAAGCAGGCCTGCGTTCCCACCGAGGCCGGGAGGGGTGAGTCGGCCAAATCGGCCCCGCCAACGCTGGAGGAACTGGCCGCGGCCTTTCCACAGCTTGAAGTCCTCCGCCTCGTCGGCCAGGGCGGCATGGGCTTCGTCTTCAAGGCCCGGCAGCCGACGCTCGACCGCTTTGTCGCCCTGAAGATTCTTCCGCGATCATTGGCGTCCGATCCGGCGTTCGCCGAGCGGTTCACGCGCGAAGGCCGCATGCTGGCGCGGCTCAACCACCCGAACATCGTTGCGATCCATGACTTCGGCCAGGCGGGCGGCTTCTTCTACTTGCTGATGGAGTTCGTGGATGGGGTAAACCTCCGCCAGGCGATGCAGGTGGGCCGGTTCACGCCGGCGCAGGCGCTGTCAGTGGTGCCAAGAATCTGTGAGGCCCTCCAGTTCGCGCACAACGAGGGCATCCTGCACCGCGACATCAAGCCCGAGAACATCCTGCTCGATAGCAAGGGGCGGGTGAAGATCGCCGATTTCGGCATCGCCAAGTTGCTCGGCGAGCCGCACACGGGCGCTTCGCTGACCGCCAGCGGCGCGATGCTGGGCACGCCGCATTACATGGCGCCCGAGCAACTGGAAAAGTCAGGCAAGGTGGACCAACGGGCGGACATTTATTCGTTGGGGGTGGTGTTTTACGAAATGCTCACCGGCGAATTGCCGCTCGGAAGATTTCAGCCCCCATCGGAAAAAGTGCAGGTGGATGTACGGCTGGATGAAGTTGTCTTGCATGCGCTGGAGAAAGAACCGGCACGGCGTTACCAACACGTCAGCCAGGTGAAAACAGCCGTCGAGACGATTGCGGCCAACCCCGCCGACCCGGCCACTTCGGTTGGCACCCGGCCATTCGCGGCCGCGGCGGCAGGGCCAGAGCACTCGCCGGACCGCTTCTGGAGATGGTTTGCCGTGATTGTGCCGGCTCTAATCATGATTCCGGCTGGCATTCTGGTAGTGGCGTGGGATTGGGCACGGCATCAGCAGCCGAGCGCCACCCTGACTGCGCAATCTGGCAAAACGGTGGGGCCGGCCAGTGCGACAAACGAGATGCTTGTCGCCGGACCGAGCGACCTGGGCCCGGGCGAACTCGTCATCGATACTCTGCAACGCCAGCCATCTCACCCCAAACCCGGATGCCTCGACTGGAATTTCAACTGTTTTGTCCCACCTGGCCACTTGGCGCGTGTTCTGTTTGTCTGCTGGACCAACGGTGTTCCCAACGTGGTCCCTGGTTTTAGCGGCTATTTGAAGGTCGGCAAGGCGGGAGGCATCGATGCGGACCTCTCTCTGTCCTGCGAGCCCATTTCCGAGTCTCTGTTCAGCGGGGCTATGAATGCCAATGCCGAGGAGCGCCGTCGCCTAGCCGCATGGGGGTTTTCCGAGTCGCAGTCCGCAGGCGTGACCAACGCCGTCCAGTGGAACGTCTGTCTGGGTCTTGGCTTCACTACCGGCGCCTGGATGCCGATGCCTCCGTACCAGCGACTAGAGCCCCCTCGCCGCCTGATTGTCACATCCGGCCATCAGGGTACGCTTCGTCTGGTTGACTTTGTCACGCCAGGACTTGCTGGCAGCGAAACCAGGTCTGGAATCGAGTTGCGCGTCTTCCTCGAGCCATATGGCTCGTCACCGATCCGGACCGGCCCGAACGAGGTGGACCGGACGAATTTCGTGGGCGGCACCGGGCTGGCCGGGACAATGCAGGACGCGCTTAAATCGATAAAGCAGTGGCCAACCGCTCCGTGAGTATCTCCAGTCACTCAGAGGAGTCTTCGCAATCTCCAGGAGCCTTCGTCACCACGCAATGGACGCGGGTGTTGCAAGCATGCGGCGATTCACCGGAATCCAAGGCGGCGTTGAGCGATTTGTGCGCCGCCTATTACGCGCCGGTGTTTGCGTTCATCCGGCGCAATGCGGTGAACGAAGACGCCGCGCGCGACCTTACGCAGGAATTCTTTGCCCGCTTGCTGGCCCGGCAGGGTATCGATCACGTGGATCGCGAACGAGGCCGGTTCCGGTCCTTTCTGCTGGGCGCGGTGAAGCATTTCCTCGCCGATATGCGCGACCTGGCGCATCGGCAAAAGCGCGGCGCCGGCCAGCCGCTGGCATCCATCGAATCGGAGACGGACACCTCGCCCGGCCTGCAATTGGCCGACCCGAATGCACCGAGTCCCGACCGCGAATTCGACCGCAAATGGGCGCTGACGCTGCTGGACCATGTTCTCGCCCT
>Ga0209514_10001737_pt1 | contig 36123 bp, 24 predicted proteins | sample Subgrocontami58m_FD_187452 | JGI IMG/M metagenome (GOLD analysis project Ga0209514, IMG submission 187452) | Subsurface groundwater microbial communities from S. Glens Falls, New York, USA - GMW37 contaminated, 5.8 m (SPAdes) (version 3) | ecosystem: Environmental > Aquatic > Deep subsurface >...
TATCAAATCAGTTGAAAAACTTTCAAGTGTAAGCTATAAAAATGAAGAAGATATGATTGCTATGCGGGTTATTGCAGATCATATCCGAACACTAACTTTTGCAATTGCCGATGGCGCTGCCCCTGGTAATGAAGGGCGTGGATATGTTTTACGAAGATTACTGCGTCGTGCAGCACGTTACGGAAGAAAAATTAATTTGAAAGATCCGTTCTTACACAAATTAGTTTCGGTTGTTGTAGAAAACTTTAGCAATGTTTTTCCGGAAATAAAAACGAATCAATCTAATATTGAAAAGATCATCAAAGCTGAAGAAGAAAGCTTTAACTCAACGCTTGACCGTGGAATAGAATTATTTGATGCATTAGTGAAAAAGCTTAACTCAAAAAAGGAGAAGACTCTTTCCGGTGATGATGTTTTTAAACTATATGATACTTTCGGATTTCCAATTGATTTGACTGCCGTTATGGCACGTGAACAAGGATTTACAATTGATGGGGAGAAATTTGACGAATTGATGAACGAGCAAAGAGCTAGAGGAAGAAAGGGGAAAGCCTCACATTTCTCTACCAAAATTAAAATTCAATCTAGCACAAAGAGTAATCTAACAGTTCCTCCAAGAATATTTACTGCAACTGTAGTTGGTTATAGCATTGACGATTTCAATTTGTCATCAACATCACTGACAATTTTTACCGGTTACGATGAATTAAAAACAGAAGCGGTGATTGTAGGGTTAAAAAATTCCGGTAGTCAATCGTTCGTCATTCTCAATAAATCTCCTTTCTATGTTGAGTCCGGAGGACAAGTTGATGACACCGGATATATATTAGTTGACGGCAAACAATTGCGTGTCGTTGATCTCGCTAAAGTTAACGATCAAATTATTCATGTTGTTGATAACGATGCAAATATCAAACTTGAAAATGGAATGAACGTAATTGCTCAAGTTGATGCGAACCGAAGATGGGACATAATGCGCAATCACTCGGTTACTCACTTGCTGCATCGAGCTTTGAGAGAAATTTTAGGAACACATGTTCAGCAGTCCGGTTCTTATGTCGGTCCCGATTATCTCCGTTTCGATTTTACACATTTTGAGAAAATAAAAGAATCGGAACTTGAAGAAATCGAATCTCTGGTTAATGAAAAGATAAGAGAAAATCTTCCGTTGATTCATCATCGCGACATACCTTTTGATGAAGCAATAAAGATGGGCGCGCTAATGTTCTTCGGTGATAAATATGGAGACAAGGTTAACGTCGTTCAGTTTGGTGATTTCACTATGGAGTTCTGCGGCGGAACACATGTTAAGAACAGTTCGCAGATCGGTTTGTTTAAGATAGTCAGTGAGTCCTCAATTGCAAGCGGTGTCAGAAGAATTGAAGCGGTAACGGGAGCGGGTGTTGAAAAATTTATTAAGGAACAGCAATTGAGAATTGAGAATGGCGAATTGAGAATTAATGAACTGCATGATGAAAAGAAAAAATTAGAAAAACAGATTGCTCAATTTCAACTTCAATCAAAAATTGGCGGACTCGATACAATTCTGACATCTCCTTTCGATGTTAACGGTATAAAAATCTTTAAGGGAAAAGTTTCAGCCGCAAATATGGATGAGCTAAAATCAATGGGAGATGAACTTCGCGAAAAGATGAAAAGCGGTGTTGGTGTTTTAATTTCTGAGATTGACGGCAAAGCTGGGATTGTTGCTGTTGTTAGTGATGATTTAATCAAAGAGAAAAAAATTCTTGCAGGAAATATTGTTAAAGAAGTAGCTAAAATTGTTGGCGGAAGCGGCGGCGGTAAACCTCATCTTGCTACTGCCGGCGGAAAAGATGTATCAAAGATTGATGAAGCGTTAAATTTTATAGAAAGAGTCCTCTTCTTATAATTTTGTGTCAAATCCCCAATAAAACCAAAATTCGGTTGTTTGACTGACCAAATTAATGTAAATTCAGTCAGTCAAATGGCTGTATTAATATGATTATTGAAAGAACGGTAGAAAATCTACTACTTCATAAGCTGCAATCTGGTAAGGTAATTGTGATTTTGGGTCCCCGAAGAGTAGGCAAAACATTTTTAATAAATAAAGTTGTCTCTCAAACTCCAGGTAAAAATATTTTTTGGAATGGGGAAGATCTTTCCGTTCATGACCTATTAAGAAGAAGAAGCGTTCAAAACTATCAAAATATAATTGGCGACTCGGAAATTATTTTTATTGATGAGGCACAAAAGATACCGGAGATAGGGTATATCTTAAAACTCATTATTGATTCTTTCCCAAATATTAAATTAGTCGTTACCGGATCATCCGCGTTTGATATCAAGAATACATTTGGAGAGCCGTTAACCGGGAGAAAACGCGATTTATTTATGTTTCCATTAGCCGAAAAAGAACTTATGAAATATGAAAAAATCGAGCAAAGAGCAGACAATCTTAAAGAGCGATTAATATATGGTTCTATGCCTGAAATAATTTACAATAACAACAAAAACGAAAAACAAGAGTATCTAAAAGAATTGATGAACTCATATTTGCTCAAAGATATTATGATTTACGAAAACATAAAGAACTCCGCTAAAATTTTTGATCTACTCAGATTAATTGCATTCCAAATCGGGAACGAAGTATCATTAAATGAACTTAGCAGAAAATTGTCTATTTCAAAAAACACCGTTGAAAGATACCTTGATCTGCTTGAAAAAGTATTCATTATATATAGGATCAAAGCGTTTAGTAAAAATTTGAGAAAAGAGATAGTCAAAAGTTCAAAATGGTATTTTATTGATAACGGAATTCGCAACGCTGTAATCTCTAATTTTAGTTCTTTGAGTTACCGTGATGATGTAGGAGCTTTATGGGAAAATTACATGATTAGCGAACGAATTAAATACCAATCTTACAACGGTATTTTCTCAAACAACTATTTCTGGCGGACATATGATCAACAAGAAATAGATTTTATTGAAGAACGCGAAGGCAGGCTTTTTGCTTGTGAATTCAAATGGAAACAGCAAAAGGTAAAAATTCCGACCGCATGGGAGAAAGCTTATCCCGAGTCACAGTTTAAAATTATCTCTTCTGAAAATTATTTTGAATGGCTAAATTAATTCGAAAATAATTTCGACACTGTGTTCACGTCTTGCTACTGCCGGGGGAAAAGATGTTTCAAAGATTGATGATGCTTTAACGTTGGTAGAAAAACTTTTCAATTAATTAGTTGAGCCATACAAATTCTCTGTGGCTCCCCGTGTATACTCTGTGTTACTCTGTGACACTTTTTTTACACAGAGTACCCGAGAAGTCACAGAGTTCCACAGAGAAAAACTAATTCTTTCTTTTCCTCAATTTTACTTTTTATACCTAAAGCAATCTGCAGTATGATCATTAACCATTCCAACAGCCTGCATAAAAGCATAGCAAATTGTAGAACCGACAAATTTGAATCCGCGTTTCTTTAAGTCTTTGCTCATCGCATCTGATTCTTTTGTCATAGCGGGAATATCTTTGAGTGATTTCCTCTTATTAATAATTGGCTTGCCATTTACAAACTGCCAAATGTATTTATCGAACGATCCAAATTCTTTTTGTATTTCAAGAAAAATTTTTGCGTTTTGAATCGCTGCTGCGATTTTTAATCTGTTGCGAACAATTCCTTCGTTTAGTAAAAGTTGTTTAACTTTTTTTGAATTATACTTTGCAATTTTCTTTGCATCGAAATTATTAAATGCTTTACGGTAGTTTTCTCTTTTCCTGAGAATTGTAATCCAGCTTAATCCCGCTTGTGCACCTTCAAGGATTAACATTTCAAAAAGTCTTCTGTCATCATGAACAGGTACTCCCCATTCTTCATCATGATATTTCTGATAAAGCGGATCATTACCTGCCCAAGCACATCTGGTTACTGGTTGCTGGATACTTGATGCTCGATTATTAATTACTTTTTCGCACATTTATTTCCTTCTTTTTTTCAACTTAAACATTTTCTTCTTATCCAGAATCAAGAATCCAGTATCCAGAGACTATTTAATCCAGACTGTTTTAATATTTACAAATTCCTTTATTCCGTAATGAGAAAGCTCTCTGCCGTAGCCGGAATTTTTTATTCCGCCGAAAGGTAATCGGGGATCAGATTTTACCATTCCGTTAATATATACCGAGCCGCTTTCAATTTTACATGCTAATTCTTTTGCTTTAGAAATATCTGAGGTCCATAATGAAGCTCCAAGACCGAATTGAGAATCATTAGCTATCTTAATTGCATCTTCTTCGTCTTTTGCTTTTATCAAACTTGCGACAGGACCAAATATTTCATCATCATATGCGGGCATTCCTTTAGTAAGATTCGCAAGTATAGTTGGTTCATAATAAAATCCTTCCCGATTAATTCTTTTTCCGCCGCATAAAATATTAGCACCTTTTGTAACTGACTTTTGAACTTGATCATCAAGTTCAATTAGTAAATCTTCTCGTGCGATTGGTCCCAGTTCGGTTTCTTTGTTCATCGGATCACCGATTTTCACTTTAATCATAGCATCTACAAACTTCTTTTCAAATTCATTATAAATTTTCTCTACAACAATAAATCTTTTCGCCGCAATACAACTTTGTCCGTTATTAATTAGTCTTGCTGTCACTGCGGTTTTTACCGCTTCATTAATTTCAGCATCTTCTAATACAATAAACGGATCGCTTCCGCCCAATTCTAAAACTATTTTCTTCAATTTCGATCCGCACAATGATGCAACATTTTTACCCGCCGGTTCACTTCCCGTTAAAGTAACTGCTTTTACAAAAGGATGATCAATAACATTTTTGATCAATGAAGATCCGATCAGTAAGGTTTTAAAAGTGTTTTTTGGAAATCCGGCTTCCATGAAAATTTCTTCAATAGCAAGTGCGCTCATCGGAACATTAGATGCATGTTTAAGCAGACAAACATTTCCAGCCATTAAAGCGGGCGCTGCAAATCTGAACACTTGCCAGAAAGGAAAATTCCACGGCATTATAGCTAGTACTATCCCGATCGGATCGAAACGAACATAACTTTGCGACGCATCTGTTTGAATAAATTCTTCACTCAGAATTTTTTCTGCATTATCTGCGTAGTAATTACAAACCCAAGCGCACTTTTCAACTTCGGCAATTGCTTGTGTAAGTGGTTTACCCATTTCAAGAGTTAGAATTTTTCCATAATGCTCTTTACGTTCACGAAGAATTTGAGCTGCGTTTTTCATGAGTTGTGACCGCAAGTTAAAATTTGTGCCTCTCCACTTGTGAAATGCAGAGTCTGCCTCACCAATCATTTTAAGAACTTCTTCATTCGTATGTTCAATAAATGTTTTTTCAACTTTCCCTGTTGTCGGGTTAATTGTTTGAATTGCCATTTTCATTTTCTCCAAATCAAAGTTCAAATCACAAAATTATTTTCGACAAAGAAATAAAATTTTATTATGTTCCATCTGAAATTACTTAGAAAATCTTTCACAATAAATTATTGTTCTTATGAAAAAACCTGCTCCTAAGAATTTTGTTCTAGACACAAACGTAATCCTTCACGATCCTACTTGCATAAATCACTTCCAAGAAAATAATATAATCATTCCGCTTGTCGTTATAGAGGAGTTGGACCACTTCAAGCGCGGTAATCAAGTAATTAATTTGAATGCGCGAGAGTTCGCCCGCACACTTGATTCAATCACAGGAAATGAAATATTCAACGGAGGTGTATCTCTTGGTAGAGGAAAAGGCAAAGTTAGAATTGTTATTACCCGCGGATTAGCAAAGGAGATACATGATGTTTTCCGTGAAGATAATGTTGACCACCGAGTTCTAAGCGCCGCTCTTGAAGCTAATAAATCCGGAAAGGAAAAAGAGAAAACCATTCTTGTGACGAAAGATGTAAATCTCCGCATGAAAGCAAAAGCACTTGGTATTCCAGCAGAAGATTATACAACCGACTGGGTTACAAATGTTGAAGAACTTTACAGCGGCAAAACTATTGTCGAGGATTTTGACGACGATATTTTACAGCGTCTTTATCAACCGCCGTTTGAAGTTTCCGCTAAACAAATACTCAAGAAAATTAAAAATGAAGCTGTCCCGAATAAATATTTTATAATGCGTAATTCAAACCGCTCCATACTTGCCTGTCTTGACCAAGAGATGGAAAAATTTAAGCGCATTGATAAACAAGTTGCTTATGGAATAAAACCAAGAAATGCAGAACAAACTTTTGCAGTTGATGCGCTCGTTAATTCCGATATCCCTCTGGTTTCAATGACGGGAAAAGCTGGCACCGGAAAAACTTTACTTGCACTTGCGTGTGCGCTTCAAGTTAGAAAAAATTATAGACAGATATACATTGCCCGCCCTGTTGTTCCTCTGAGCAATAAAGATATCGGTTACTTACCGGGCGATGTAGAAAGCAAATTAGCGCCTTATATGCAGCCGTTGTGGGACAATTTAAAAGTTATACAAGATCAATTCCCGGAAACAGACAAGAGTCATCAGCTTATTAACGCTTTGATTAAAGACGAAAAGCTTGTAATTGAACCTCTCAGTTACATCAGGGGAAGAAGTCTGCAAAGAATTTATTTTATCGTTGATGAAGCACAAAATCTGACTCCTCACGAAATCAAAACAATTATTACCCGCGCTGGTGAAGGTGCAAAGATTGTTTTAACGGGAGATATTTATCAGATTGATCACCCCTATCTTGATGCGCAGTCAAACGGACTTTCTTATTTGATTGAGCATTTCAAAGGGCAAAAACTTTACGCACATATAAATCTGGAGAAAGGAGAAAGATCGGAACTAGCAGAACTTGCAAGTAATTTATTATAATTCATCACTCTGCTCTCTACGTTCAGCACTCTTTCTGTTTGCTTCTTAAAACACCTCTCGCTAAGTTTTCATAAGTAATCTTTATTTATTTGAGCTAATGGAAATACATTTCTTTTTAAAGACTCTCTCGAATAACAAAACCATATCATGAAAGACTTTCTATTCAAACCGTTTGAAGATATGACTGATAAAGATTACGAAACAGTTGGTTTCAAATCCGGATTGGAAATTCACCAGCAGCTTTACACTACAAAAAAACTTTTTTGCCGCTGTCCCGCAGGAAAATACAGCGAACGTTACGATGCCGAGATCCTGCGCCACATGCGTCCTACACTTTCAGAGCTAGGAGAATACGACGGCACCGCCTTGATGGAATTCAAAACGAAGAAAGATATTCTCTACAGAATCAATCGTGAATCTGTCTGCACTTATGAAATGGATGACACGCCGCCATTTTTAATAAATGATGAAGCTTTTAACATCGCTTTAGAATGCGGGTTACTTTTTGATTGTTCAATCGTTGATGAATTGCACATCGCAAGAAAACAATATTTAGATGGAAGTATTCCTACCGGATTTCAACGCACGGCAATTTTTGCTCTAGATGGAAAAATTCCATACAAGAACCGTACGATTGATATTGTACAAATGTCAATCGAAGAAGATTCTTGCCGTGAAGTTTCCGACTCGGGACATTTGCGTGTTTATAGAGCCGATCGTCTTGGTATGCCTCTCATCGAAACAGTAACCGGACCGAATATGCGCACTCCGTTTGAGGTTGCAGAAGTTGCCGAGATATGTGCCAACCTTGTTCGAAGTACAAACAAAGTCCGACGCGGTATCGGATCGGCACGTGAAGACGTTAATGTAAGTGTTGAAGGCGGAACAAGAGTTGAGATAAAAGGCGTACCTAAGATCGGAAGAATTCCGCATCTCACTTACAACGAAGCGATGCGTCAGTGGAATCTTTTGCGTTTGCGCGACGAACTTCATAAAAAAGGTATTACAAAAGAAACTTTTGAAGCGAAATCCGAAGACATTACTCGTATTGTAAAAAAAACTCACTACTTACCAATCCGCACTGCAACGGATCAAGGATTATTGGTGAAATGTGTTGTGCTTCGCGGCTACTTTGGACTTCTTCACTGGCAGACTCAAACAGACACTTATTTTTCAAAAGAGATTTCCGACCGCGTTCGTGTTATAGCATGCTTAACAAATATTCCCAACATAATTCACTCGGATAGTAAAGGCGATACTTTAACTTCCGCCGATTGGCAAAACATTAAGCGTGCAGTTGGTGCAACCGACCACGATACAATGGTTCTTGTTTGGGGCAATGAGCAGGACACGGAAATGGCAGCGAAAGAAATTATAATCCGTGCTAAAGAAGCAACTATTGGTGTACCATCAGAAACGAGACAAGCGTTAAGAGACGGAACGAACGGCTTTGAAAGAATTTTGCCCGGTGCAGACAGAATGTATCCGGATACCGATCTTCCTCCGACAAGAATTACAGAAGAGCAGTTAAAAATATTACGTGAAAATCTTCCCGAACAATTTTGGAAGAGAGAAAAATGGTATCGCGAGCTTGGAATTCCGGAAGACACAATAAGAGAATTATCAATTTCAAAATTCGCTCTGTTGTTCAAGTTTCTTGCTGTAGAATGGAAAATTGATCCGATACTTGCAGCAGTTGTGTTAATACAATTTCCCAAACGGTTAAAGAAAAGAAATTTTGATGTTAGTTTGTGCGATGAAGAAATGATAAGAGAAATTTTCCGCTCATACAAAGACGGTTTGCTTTCACGTGATGGAATATTATCAGCGATGCAAAAATCCATTAAGAAAGGAAAATTTTATCCGGAATTATTACCTAAACCAATCACATCAAAAGTGCTTGAAGAAATTATAACTGAAACGAATAATGAATTAAGCAAACTTAAATTGATGAATAATGAAAAACGAAAAGAAGTTTTGCTTGGATTAGTAATGAATAAAGTAAGAATGAATGTCGAAGGAAAAATTGTAGCAAGTAAAATCAATTAATAAACTCTTAGCGTCCTTTGCGATATTTCTTGGCGGTCTTTGCGTGGAATTCTTTCTTGCAAAGACGCAAAGGTTTTTGCAAAGCACGCAAAGGAAAAAGAAAAATTTTATGGCAGAGGATTACAAAGGTTATCGCGGCAAAGCACTTGCTACACTGAAAAATTTCAGCGCTCTTGTCTGGAGTGATGTTGAGATTACAACCACAAAAGGAAAATATAAAGGTATCATCCTCCCACGTTCTGAAACTGCCGATCCTTTTCATATCGTTCTAAAGATGCCAATCGGCTACAACATAGGAGTTGCGGCTGATTTAGTTACTGATATTCAAATAAGAGGACGAAAAGAAGCGCACTATAAAATACCGGAGAAAGATTTTCCACGCGATCCGGCAAAACCAAATGTAAAGCTTCTTGGCACCGGTGGAACAATCGCCAGCCGTTTGGATTACCGCACCGGCGCAGTTATTCCTGCATTCTCTCCAGGAGAACTTTATGGCTCAGTTCCGGAACTTGCTAACTATTGCAACCTTGAAACAGAAAAACTTTACGGCGTGTTTAGCGAGAACATGGGTCCCGATCAATGGAAAGGAACAGCAGAAGCGATTGGAAGAGAAATTGAAAAAGGTGTTGACGGAATTGTTATCGGGCACGGCACAGACACAATGCATCATACGTCGGCAGTATTATCATTCATGGTTCAGAATTCTCCTGTTCCAATTGTTATGGTTGGTTCACAACGTTCAAGCGACCGTCCTTCTTCTGATGCTGCACTTAATTTAATGCACAGCGTTAAGACTGCGGCGGAAAGTAATATAGCAGAAGTAATGGTCTGTATGTTCGGACCGACCTCTGATTACTACGGATTGCTTCATCGCGGAACACGCGTAAGAAAAATGCATTCGAGTTACCGCTCAACATTCAGAACTATCGGCGATATTCCAATTGCAAAAGTCAGCCGCGATGCAATCACTCCGCTTCGTCAAGATTACAAACGCCGCCGTAAAGACCGAAACGTAAAGATCAATACGGCTTTCGAAGAGAAAGTCAGCATAGTTTATTACTATCCCAACATGAAACCGGATATTATTGAATCGTTGATTGATAACGACTACAAAGGAATTGTTATCGCGGGCACTGGGCTTGGACATGTAAACAAGCCGTTGTATCCCGCACTTAAACGCGCACACGAAAAAGGAATTTCAATTTACATGACTGTTCAAACGCTTTGGGGCTACGTGCAGATGTACGTTTACGATACCGGTCGTGATATGATGGAGCTTGGTGTAATTCCCGGAGAGAATATGCTGCCCGAAGTTGCTTACATGAAATTATGCTGGGCATTAGGACAAACAACAGATCAGAAAAAAGTAAAAGATATTATGCTCACTTCTATAGCGGGTGAAATTACAGAACGCGAACCGAGCAACGGTTATTTAATTTATCAGGGCGGTTTGCCGGAAGTAGAAGAATTTATTTCTAAGTATGTGAAGTGACCCGTAGGGTCATCCTGAGCGCAGCGAAGGATCTCAAATATCAGAAGCAAAATAAATTTTATTGAATTCTAAGGCACTTAGGAACTCAGGCTCTCAGTTTCTTCTAAAAAAATATCCATGTTCAATTTTCGGTGGAAGCAATAATTGAATGATTGTATAATTGCTCGTTGAAAATTTGATAGGATTAATTTATGAACATAGCTTCAAACCAACATACACTTCCATCTTTGCTGGAAATGGAACGAGCATACAAAAAGAGTGATGGCTCATACGATGGAATTTTTTATCTCGCTGTCCGCAGTACAGGAATATTCTGCCGTCCATCATGTTCTGCGCGAAAACCGTTATCTAAAAATGTTGAGTACTTCCCATCTTCACGTGAAGCTGTCTTTGCCGGTTATCGCCCTTGCAAACGCTGCCGCCCGCTTGAAGCTCAAGGAACCCCGCCTGAATGGGTAACTAAATTGTTAAACATGATTGATGTGAATTCTACTGCTCGTTACAATGATGCATTTCTTCGTTCTATTAAAATAGATCCGGCACGAGCTCGTAGATATTTTTTGAAAAATTACGGGATGACATTTCAAGCATATTGCCGAGGAAGACGGCTTGGAATTTCATTTGAACAGATTCGACAAGGGAAAGATCTTGATGATGTAGCGCTTGGACACGGTTACGAATCTCACAGCGGTTTCCGTGATGCATTTGTAAAAACTTTTGGAACTCCGCCGGGCAAAAGCAAATCAAAAGATTGTATTGTTACAGCATGGATCGAGAGCCCGATGGGACCGTTGGTTGCGGCTGCAACTGAAGATGGAATTTGTCTGCTTGAATTTTCCGACCGCAGAATGCTTGATGCTCAGTTCACTACATTGAGAAAACTTTTTAAGTCTCCAATCGTTCCCGGAGAGAATAAACACATTGATCTTCTCAAGAAAGAATTGAAAAAATATTTTGAAGGTACGTTGAAACAATTTACCGTACCGATCGTATTTCCAGGCAGTACGTTCCAACAGAAAGTATGGAATGGTTTGTTAAAAATCCCATTCGGAAAAACAATTTCTTATGAAGAGATGGCAATAAAAGTCGGGACTCCAAAAGCGCAACGCGCTGTTGGACATGCGAATGGATTGAACAGAATTGCGATTGTAATTCCGTGTCACCGTGTAATTAATAAGAATGGAAATCTAGGCGGATACGGCGGAGGACTTTGGAGAAAATTGCGATTATTAGAACTTGAGAAAGGAATTCAATAGTGATTGTTGATTAGTGACCATTGATCAGAAAAGTCTAGGCTGCTTTTTAATTTGTGTTTATTTACAAAGTTTTCGCCCAACATAACTAATACAAGCGCAATTCCCCTCGTTCAACTCCATCCTTATATTTGCTCTCATAAAAAATAGAATAGTATAATAATGATGGTGATGTTTTTTTATTATAACCAAAAAGACCTAACTGTACTACTGTTCTAGTCCCGCTACTAACAGTAATGTTTAAATATTGAGGGTCTTTTAATTGATAATATTTGTACTCTTTTTCTGTTTTCCAAAATTCCCACATTGGTTTTATTGAATTATCTATTTTGATCTCATACTTTTGAGGTATCATAATTACTACTGAATAAATATCTGCTTTAATATTTCCATCATTAACAATATTCACAGATTCAAGATTTACTGTCGAATCATTTTCGCTTTTTTCGTTAATTGTAAGATAAAGAATTGGTCTTCTATCATATTCTTTTTTCACTAATTCTTGTTGATCTTTCCAAATCTTTAGTTGTGACTCTGTTTGGGTAACTATATTCTTTAATTGACCACTATAATCATTAATATAACCACGATAATCTTTCAAGCTAGAAGTTAAGCCCCCAACACTGCCTTCAAGATTACTAATGTTATCTACAAATCTTTTTTGCTGCGATTTAATCACTGTATTTAAAGTAGAAACACTTTTCGAGAATTCGCTAAGTTGAGAAGGAAGTGGGGCTAGTTTAGAAGAAACGGAATCCAGAATACTTTTTGCATTATTTGCTGAAGTTATTATCGTATCAATTTTCTTAATTAAATTAGTTGAATCTTCTTGAGAAGACTTGATTGACTCAGATGTTTGATAAACAGTTAAAACAGCGAAGAATATGGAAATAAAAATGGAGGTAAATTCTATTATTGATTTTTGTTCAGCAAACCTATTCTTTTTATACTTATATAAGTATAAGCCATAGCACAGAAATCCGAGAAGTAAAAGTCCAGTAATAATTACGACAATTAACATTCGCTCGCTTTATAATTGTTTCTATCAATTACTCTTTTAAGTTATCCATTAGTATATTCTAATTCAACCAATCACCACCTAAAATTTCCATCTCGAATCAAAAGCAAATGTAATTCTCTTTGCAGTATTCGGGCTTACAATTGATTTAAAATCGGGTGTTCCGAAATTCATTTCAAGAATTCTAAAATCAAACCGTAGTTCAAGTCCTAAATGGTTTTAACATTTTTTATATGGCAAAAGATTTTTGTCTTAACTATTATGCGTAGTGCATCGAGTTTATTAATTCAATAAGAAGCCGTGGAGAAAACAATGAAGCCAACCAGTTTATGTAAATATTTATCTCTCTTTCTACTCTTATCCTCAAATATTTTTCTTGCTCAGAAACTTGATATGGAATTATTCAAAGGATTCAAAGCACGAAGCATAGGACCGGCAGGAATGAGCGGAAGAATTACCGCAATTGACGCCGTTCAAAAAGATCCCGATATAATTTATGTTGGTTCTGCAAGCGGAGGTTTATGGAAATCTACAAGCGGAGGTGTTGCATGGGAACCAATATTCGATGATCAGCCCGCGGCATCAATCGGCGCTCTGGCTATAGATCAAAATGTGCCGGATATAATTTGGGTCGGTACAGGTGAAGGAAATCCGAGAAACACTCAAACAAGCGGTAACGGTGTTTACAAAAGTCTCGATGCCGGAAAGACCTGGAAATTTCTCGGTCTTGAAAACACGCGCAACATTCATAGATTAATTATTGATCCGGCAAACTCAAATATAGTTTATGTCGGCGCTCAAGGTTCTGCTTGGGGTGAAAGTTTGGAGCGCGGTGTATTCAAAACTGTTGACGGCGGAAAAACATGGCGCAAAGTTTTATATGTTGATAACAAAACCGGTATCGCAGATTTAATTATGGATCCCTCCAATCCCAACAAACTAATAGCTGCTATGTGGGAAATAAGACGCTGGCCATGGTCAATGAAATCCGGTGGTCCCGGTTCAGGGCTTTTTATCTCTTACGACGGCGGAGAAACCTGGCAAAGAAAAACCGATAAAGATGGTTTACCAAAAGGGGAACTTGGAAGAATCGGTTTGGCTATTGCGCGCAACAATCCGGCAATAGTCTATGCACTCGTTGAAGCAAAAAAGAATGGTTTATATCGTTCGGATGACGGCGGAATTAAATGGCAATTAGTAACTGAGGAAAATGTAAGCAACCGTCCGTTTTACTATCACGAAATTTATGTTGATCCTCAAAACGAAAATAGAATATATAACTTGTTCTCTTCGGTAACTATGAGTGAGGATGGGGGAAAAACTTTTAAGCCGTTAATTGAAACTGATATTCATCCCGATCATCATGCTTGGTGGATAGATCCTAAAGATGGAAACCATATAATAGATGGAAACGATGGCGGTCTTGCAATTTCTTTAGATAGAGGAAAGACCTGGCGATTCATAGGCAACTTACCGTTGGGACAATTTTATCACATCAACGTTGATATGGCTATGCCGTATAATCTTTACGGCGGATTGCAGGATAACGGTTCGTGGAGAGGACCAAGCAGAGTTCTTAGTTCCGGTGATATTAGAAACAGTTATTGGGAAAATATTGGCGGCGGTGACGGCTTTGATGCTGCTGCCGACCAATTAGATTCTCGATATTTATACAGCATGTCGCAAGGCGGAGCTCTACAGAGACTTGATATAATGAGCGGCGATAGAAAAAGCATTCGTCCCGTTCATCCCAAAGGAGATAAATTAAGATTTAATTGGAATGCTGCTTTTGCTCAGGATCCGATTAACAAATCTGTAATTTTTTATGGATCGCAGTATGTACATAAAAGTAGTAACAAAGGAGATAGCTGGGAAATTATTTCTCCGGATTTAACAACAAACGATAAATCAAAACAAAAACAGAATGAGAGCGGCGGTTTAACAATTGATGCTACCGGTGCGGAAAATTTTACAACAATTCTTGCTATTGCACCAAGTCCGGTTACTGAAGGAATTATTTGGGTTGGAACCGACGACGGAAATATTCAGCTTACAAAAGACGGCGGCAAGACCTGGGAAAATATTATAAAAAATATCAAGGGCGTACCCGAAGGTTCTTGGGTTCCGCAGATTAGGGCATCATCCTATAACGCTGAAGAAGCATTTGTAGTAATTAATAATTATAGAAGAGATGATTGGAAGCCTTATGTTTTTCAAACAACAGATTTCGGCAAAACATGGAAAGCAATCGTAAAGGAAAGTGATGTCTCCGGATATGCACTCACATTTATTCAAGATCCTATTCAGAAAAATCTTTACTTCCTTGGAACTGAATTTGGTCTTTACGTTAGTATTGATTCCGGTAAAACGTGGACAAAATGGACGAGCGGTTATCCTACAGTTTCAACATACGATTTTGCAATTCAACCGCGCGAAAACGATTTAGCAATTGCAACGTTTGGAAGATCTCTTTACATCTTGGACAACATCCAGCCACTAAGGGAGTTAGCTAAGGAAGGTTCTGCTTTACTTTCCAAAAAAGTAAAACTGTTTGAAGTTCCCGATGCATATCAATATACATTTAAGTCTGCAACCGGCAGCAGTTCTACGGGTTCAAGCGAATTCCGCGGAGAAAATCTTTCACGGGGTGCAATGATCAATTTTTATATCCAGCCCGATACTGCAAAGGGCGGAGATAAAATTAAATTAGAAATTTTTGATAAGGATAATAATTTGGTTAGAACGCTTTCTCCAAAATTTGAAAAAGGATTTAACCGAATTTTTTGGATGTTCGAAAGAAAAGGAGTTCGTATGCCGGGTACAGGTTTTGGCGGTGGATCTGGTGGCGGTCGTGGATTTATGCAAAGAGCCGGGGATGAACCTGCCGGTCCTAGTGTGCTGCCGGGTGAATACAAAATAAAAATCACTTATATGAATATTAAAGACTCAACAGCAGTGAAAGTTTTATCTGATCCACGGTTAGATATTAAGATGGAAAATCTAATTGAACGTGATAAAATGTATAAAGATTTTGCGCCAAAGATGGAAGCGGTTACAAAAATTACAGAGAAACTTGATGCGGCAGATAAAACCATTACTTTGATTGATGAAAAAATAAAAGATAAAATCGGAAATAATTTTCCCGAATTGAAAAAAATGAGTAAAGCCGTAAAGGATTCCATAAAAATATTGAATGAATTAATTGTCCAACCAAGAAATGTTCAAGGTTTGGTTTCAAATGAAGATATTCTTAGTTCACTTTTGCGAAGAGCTTCCGGTGCAATTACAGGTTACTGGGATAAATCCGGCGAAACCGAACGAATTAGTTTAATGCTGTTCGAAAAAGCTTATAAAAATGTTTCCGAAAGAATAAACAAATTCTTTGATACTAATTGGATGGTTTATAGAAAAGCTGTTGAGGATGCAAAAATATCTTTGTTTGAGAATTAAGATATATTCAAAAAAATATTGTGTGTAACTATTTGTTGTCGGTTATCGGTTGTCGGAAATTAATACCGATAACTGATAACTGACAACTGATAACCAACTAAAACTTCCATCTTGAGTCAAACCCAAATGTAATTCTTTTAGCAGTATTCGGACTCACAACCGATTCAAAATCCGGTGTACCAAAATTCATTTCTAGAAACCCGAAATCTAAACCGCAACCCAATCCCAAATTAAATTTGTCAAATCCTCCGAATGATAACCCAGTTCTTAAAGAAAAAAATCCAACCGTCCAATCGGCGCCGACTGAAAATCTTGATTTAGTTGAATTACGCGGCTGATCATTGAATCCTTGATTGTAATCGAAAGCAATCAATAAATTATTTAATTGAAACGAGACACCGAAACGCAGCGCAGTTGCAAGCTGTGTAGAAAATTCGCTGATATATTTTCCGCTGTCTTTTCCCGTTAACGCATCAACTAAAGAATCTCGCTGCGCCTGGTTTGAAAGGTCATCAAGATAGATCGGCGCGCTGGAAGAATATTGAGCAGTATTTTTATTCCAGGTAATACTTCCAATATCTGTAATTGCAAAGCCGAACGACCAAACACTATCTAACTTAGCATTCAATCCAAAATCAAAACCAAAACCATTTCCAGCCGGAGTTGGAAACGGTGAAAACTGAAAATCTTTTTTTGTAGTAGTACTTTTATCGAAATCATACTTCACGTTAAAATCCGGCGAGAAAGCTGCGTAAGCCAAAAAATCTCCCTTGCCGGTTATTACATTTCCATCGCCTGTGGTTAATTGAGTGTTAACGTTATCGAGCCCGACGTAAGCAAACCCTTGAATTAGGTTGAATGATACGCCGATAGAAATTTTTTGAAAGACCGGCAGAATATTTAAGCTGCGCGCATAGGAGAAAGAATATTTACGCAGCCACCATGCTTTCAGTTTTGTATCATTAAAATTATAGACTTGGTTCAGCAAGTTTCCTTCCAAACCAAGATCAATTATTCCTTTCGGAAAAGTTACATTCGAAGAAATAACATCGCCCATTGAAAACGCAATTGTTCCAAAATCATTGTTGGGTTTAATAGAGATAGCAAAAAATTGAATTTGGACATCGCCTGTTATTGCACCACCATCGGCAAATAAATTTTTCAATCTGCTTTTATCGGAATCAGTTAAATAACGTCCGACCGTTTTTCCCTCAGCATCCTTTGTTTGATATCCGAAGAAATAATTGTATTCATCAATCGTCATAAAATTTGTGCCGATACTGCCGGATAAACTTGGGAGAGGGAAAGGAATAATAAATTCTACATGCTTTAATGAGTCGCTGAATAAATTAGCCGGATTATTTCCAATTGCACGGAGACCGAATGATGAGGTTGCTTTTATTTTTCCCATTGCATCGGAACGCGCATCGCTCATTCCAATTGAACCGCCGGATTGTGAATAAACATTTGAGGCGAGAATGAAAATCAAAATGAAAAATATTTTATATGTTTTCATTTTTAGTTCCCCTTCGGATTAATGTGATAACTTGTTGAACCCGAAGCAAGGAACTTTATTATGTTATCAGTCCTAAACTTTACCGGTTGATTTCCGGTTCCCGATGTGCTGAGCCGAATTCTAACACGCATAAAAGTCGCTTTAGTGATTTTATCAATTTCACTTTTTAAGATCTTCACTGTTACATTATTAATTGTGTTTGAAGTAACATTTCCATTTGCATTAACGGCGGCGGCGTTTACGCTGATAACCGTATCTTGATCCGAATACTTTGGCGAGAAATACATTAAAAAGTTTTTGTTTTGATCGTAAAGTTTAGCCGTAAAACTAATTGACGCCGGAATTCCATTTGTAATTTTTAATGCTGCCCCAAGAGAATTAATATCTTTTATTTGATCACGGTTATCATTCGATAGATCAACTTTAACTGAATCACTAAACTCCCCTCCGCTCAAACCGAACTCTAAAGGAATTTCCATTTTACTATTTATGATTACTTGATCATTCTTGTTGATACTTATTGTTTTACGATTTGGATTAACTGTTCCCCCGGTATAAACTACTATTGAATCCGGGAATTGAGAAAATCTATTAAAGAATTTACTGACACTGTCTGCATTAAATGTAATGACTGAATCAATCGGTGAAATAATTATTTTATCAAGAGTTCTTGAATTTAAAGACATAACGCTTCTCTGCCCAATCGTGTTTCGCGCTTCAATGCTTCCGTCAATCCTAAATTCAATATTTGCGGTTAATCTAAACCGGAGTTCGATTTTCGGATTTTTCAAATTGATCTGCTGGAACTGTAATTTACTTTGTATGTCTTTTACATTAAGAGCGATGGCGCTTCTGGTTTTTTCAAGCACTGTTGGCTTTAATTGTCCTGAATATTCCGACACCATAAGATTACGGTACTTGGTTTTTATTCTTAATGATTTGTCCGGTAATGTAATTTGCTGTCCGTTACTTCCGGTTGAAGAAATTTTAGATTCCAGACTCAACTGATTTTTTACTCTTACGCCGGGTAATATTGGAATTGATTTCATTGTAACAGTTTGCAAAGGTAAAACTTCAACTGGTGTGGAGAGCTGGGCGATGATTTCACCAGACCCGGCATTTTTTAGTACCAAATTTCTAAGTGTAATTTTCATGGGTAAAGGAAAATAATTTGTAATCTCTAGATCAATTAAACCGGATTCGATTTTTATTGATTCAAACTGATCTGCCAGACTAAAATTTCCTGTTACATTTGTTTCCGGAACGGCAGGAAGAACAACCCGCATACCGGGACTGACCGGCGGACTGATCCACGAAAAATCTATATCCGAAGTAACAGAATCGGAATTGATGCTGATTGCTCCATTAACTCCGGGTAAATCTGATTTCAGTTTACTGCTTAATATTATCTTATCCATTTGCTGTATGTTTGTGTAGTAGAGCAAATTTCCGTTGGTAACATCAGTATAATGCTGTATTGAAGAAGATTTGTTCTCTAGAATATCAAACATCGTATAGCTTTTGTTGGCAATTGGAACATTTAGTGAAACGTCCCAATTCGGCGCTGTTGGTTCCATATTAATATTGCAAGATTCGATCAGCGCAATGAAGAACATAAAAATGAGTATACGGTAAATTATCGAGTGCTTTCTAAATAAATTCATTTTAATCCCTTTTGATTTATACAACCTAACCACTTGAGAAAAGTTAGAGATTTATTTCTGTTTGAACAAGGATGGAGAACACAATTGGGTGATTAGTGACTGGTGATTGGTGGTTAGTTATTGGTTTATAGAAATGATTCGGGTTTTAACATTTCTTAACTAAAATTCGAAATAATTGTATCTTTTAGTGTATCTGTTTCTCTTATTCTTTTTGTTGATTTCTCAATTAAGTTTTATTTTTGTTCAAACTACAATCACGAGGTTACAATGAAAAAACTTTCCTTTATTATCACAATTTTAATTTTAGTTTCTACAAATTATGCACAAGATAATCTTCTCCTCCGCTTTCCCGCATTGAACAACGACGGCACCAAAATAGCATTCTCATTTCAAGGGGATATTTGGACTGTTCCATTATCCGGCGGAAAAGCAACACGCTTAACAATTCACGAAGCATATGAAAGTAATCCTATATTCAGTCCTGATGGAAAACAGATAGCATTTTCCGGAGCGCGTTATGGAAACAACGATCTCTTTGTAATTCCGGCTGAAGGCGGAGGTGTAAAACAACTTACATATCACTCAAGCAGTGATTTAATTTCCAGTTGGTCAACAAACGATAATATTTTATTTTCTACCTCACGAGAGTATGACCGCATCGAAAGACCGCAGGAGATTTATTCAATTCCAGCAAAAGGCGGTACAGAGCAAAGAATTCTTGATGCAGTTGGATTTGAACCAATCATATCGCCGGATGGAAGATTTCTTGCATTTGTCCGCGGCGATATTAATCCGATTCATCGAAAAGATTACCGCGGTTCATCAGTTAGAACCATTTGGTTATACGACACCAAAAACAAAAACTATATTCAGATTCCCGGATTTGAAACCAATAATATCAATCCTAAGTGGGGAGATTCTAAAACAATTTATTTCCTTAGCTCAATCAGCGGCGAGTATAATCTATATAAAATAAAAATTGATGATAACGGAAAAGCCCTCGGCAAGCCTGAACAGCTTACAAATTATCAAGATTATTCTATAAGATATTTCAACATTTCAAGTGATGGCGGTTCTATTGTTTTTGAAAAAGAGAAGAACGTTTATCTTATGAAAACTTCCGGTGGTTCTGCACAAGCAGTTAATGTTAACATTGGTACAGATGACCGCTTTGATCCTGTTGAATTTAAAACATATACAAATTCCGCAAATGATTATGCGGTTTCTCCCAACGGAAAAAATCTGGCACTCACAATTCGCGGAGAAGTTTTTGTTAAAGAATCCGATAAAGAAAAAAGCAGAAGTGTTAATCTCTCCAATTCACCTTACCGCGATACTGATATTAGCTGGTTGAGCGATACTACTTTAATTTTCACATCGGATAGAAATGATAACAACTTCGACATGTACATGGTTAAATCTGCAGATAAATTGCAGCCAAATATTTTTAAATCACTAAAGCACGATATTATTCGATTAACCAACACAGAGGGAGATGAAAGCAGTCCTGCTGTTTCTAATGATGGAAAGAAGATAGCTTACACAAGGGGAACAGATAAAAAACAATTTGTAGTTGCAGATATTTCCGCGGAAGGAAAATTAAGTAACGAAAAAGTGTTAATTGACAGTTGGGCATCTCCAAACGGTGTTACTTGGAGTCAGGATAACAAATGGCTCGCTTACTCGATGGACGATCTTTACTTCAACACGGAAATTTTTATTCAACCCGCTGACAACTCAAGTAAATCTGTAAATGTAAGCATGCATCCGCGTGATGATTCGCAGCCGTTCTGGAGTGCAGACGGATCAAAACTTGGATTTATCTCAGCACGCAATAACAGGAACAATGATGTATGGTTCGTTTGGCTGAAAAAAGAAGATTGGGAAAAAACAAAATTGGATTGGGATGAAAAAGAACCCGTGAAAGAACCGACTCCGGCAAAAACAGAAAAGCCTGCCCCGACGAAAGAAGGGAAAGACAGTGTGAAAGTAAAACCGATCAAAATTGATTTTGAAAACATACATCAAAGAATTGTTCAAGTAACAAACTTTCCCGGAGAAGAATCCAACGTTATTATTTCCAAAGACGGCGAGACATTTTACTATGTAGGCAGCAGCAGTACTGCTAAAGGACGCGACCTTTATAGTATTAAATGGGATGGAAAAGATCTTAAAGAAATTACAAAAGGCGGATCGAACCCGGGAAATCTTTGGTTAGACCGCGAAGGAAAATATTTATACTACACAAAAATGGGCGGGTTAATAAATCGTCATGATGTCAAAGATCCCAAAGCAGATAAGTCCGAACCGCTTCCCTATTCTGCTAAATTAAAAATTGATTACACTGCCGAACGCACACAGATTTTTGAAGAGGCATGGCGTACAATACGCGATGGATTCTATGATCCTAAATTTCACGGAAAAAATTGGAATGCTTTGCACGATAAGTACAAAGATCTATGTGTGATTGCATCAACAACGAATGATTTTGCCGATATGTACAACTTTTTACTCGGTGAATTAAATTCGAGCCACCAAAGATTTTCCGCACCCGAAAGAGCCGAAACACAAAAATACTCTACGGGACTTCTTGGTGTTGAATTGATCCCCGCAGATAAAGGGATGAAAGTGGTTCGTGTTATACCAAATTCACCTGCGGATAAATCCAACAGCAAACTTAATGTTGGAGACATCATCACAGCAGTTGAAGGATCTCTATTCGATAAGGACAAAAATTTTTACGAGATGCTGAATACACAAGCTGATGAAAAGATTTTACTTAATGTAAACGACAAAGACGGGAAAGAAAGAGAAGTTGTGATTCGACCAGTTGCCAATTTACGCGATCAATTATATGAAGAGTGGGTTAAAGACAGAAAAAAACTTGCTGAAAAATATTCCAACGGAAGATTAGGATATATTCATATTCAAGGAATGGATATGCCGAGCTTTGAAGTTTTTGAACGTGAATTAACAGCAGCCGGTTATGGCAAAGAAGGATTGCTTGTTGATGTTCGTTATAACGGCGGCGGCTCTACTACTGATTACTTAATGACCGTGCTTAATTACAAACAACACGCTTATACAATTCCTCGCGGTGCCTCTGATAATCTTGAAAAGGACAAATTAAAATTCCGGGAATATTATCCTACCGGGGAACGCCTTGTATTTGCTGCGTGGATGAAACCTTCTATTGCGCTTTGTAATGAAGGCAGTTATTCGAACGCAGAAATTTTCTCTCACGCATATAAAACTTTAGGAATTGGAAAACTTGTCGGTGTTCCTACAAACGGCTCGGTAATATCAACAGGCGGGAAACAATTGGTGGATGGCTCATCCGTTCGTTTACCTTTTAGAGGATGGTTTACAAAAACAACCGATAAGAATCAGGAGCTTGGTCCGGCGGTTCCGGATATCATTGTTTATAACTCAATAGATTGGATTGCGCGCGGTGTGGACGAACAACTTAAAGCTGCTTGCGATGAATTGCTAAAAGAGATTGATGAAAAGAAATAACACCCCTTACCCTACCCTCTCCCCAAAAGGGAGAGGGTTTTTTATTTTTTTTAAACCCGCCACTAATAATTTTAATGGGATAGTTAGTCTTCATCTAAATATTTTTCTGTTTCTGATAATTCTGTATTGAAAATAATTGATTATTTTTGAAAAGCATTTTTTAAGAATATTTTTCCCGGAGGAAATACTAATGGCAATTATGATTACTGATGAATGCATTTCTTGCAACGCTTGCGAAGCTGAATGCCCAAATACTGCTATCTATTCACCAGGATTATCTTACAACATCGGCGGACAAGAATACGCAGCTTTATCGGAAGAACACACATACATCGTTCCAGAAAAATGTACCGAGTGTGTTGGTTTTTATGATGAACCTCAATGCATACCGGTTTGCCCAACAGAAACAATCACACCAGATCCAAATCTTGTAGAGACAAAAGAACAATTAACTGCAAAAAAAGAATATTTGGACAAAGTTGGAAGATAACTTTTCTGTTTTTTATTTCAACCCCCGGCTTGGTCGGGGGTTTTTTATTTTAAACGGAACTTCATCCACTCCTTTTCGCTATAATGTCCATCATCCACCGAGTAAAATGAAATCTCTGACTTTAATTGTTTTAGTATTTCTTTTCCCAATATTTCTGTTTTCTCAAACAGAATATGATACCAGCAAAACTTTACGTAATAAAAGAATTACTTCAAGCGATAAGAAACAATTAAATGTTAAATTTAACAGTTCAGATACTGAAAGACTCAATCGTCTCAAAATTCGGCAAGATAATTTTAACGTTCCGTTAAATTTAAAAATTTATCAAAAAATATTTGCCGATGAAAAATTTGAGTACTACAGTTTTCCGCAGGAATATCTTAACAGCGGAATTAGCAGCAATGAGTTAATAATTTTCGAGCAGAATAAATCGCTGACTAAAAGAATGTTGTCTGATTTTTATGGCGAGGATATTATTGATCTTAAAAAAATATTAGAGTCCTTGGGGATCACAAAAGATCAGATAGTGATGATTGCAGCTATTCTAAAATGCTTTTTATACAGCCCTCTTCCTTAAGAACAATATTATATTAATTATACAAACAACCGATCTGCTAATCTGTAATTTTCTTAACTAACCAAGATATTCCATTAATAAATTGGTTGAATCCGTCTCTTTATAAAATTATTAAGAACCATATTGTGAAGATGTCTTTTTTAATTATATTGCTATCAATTCTTTCCGTATAGATCTGTAACTATTAATAATTAAAAAATGAAGCAAAAGCTTAGAGCTATCTATATACTTTTTTTTATAAGTACAATTTCTCTTGTTAAGTTATCTGCACAAGATGATCCTACTTTATTTATCTTTCATCTAGAAAATCATCCGGATACTATCCAGCAAGTGCAGCCAATATTAAAAACAGAAACTAAAAACACATTTAACTGGCACGATCCTATTACAAAACTCCCTAATGATTTTTATTCTCTTGGTAAAGATGTTTTTAATGAAAATAACGTTGGTACAATAGCCGGATTAACAATTCTAACCGGGCTTCTTATCTCTGTAGATCACGAAACTATTGAACCATTTAGATCCGGTTATAAAACTTCTCCTACAATACATAAATGGAGTAGAAATATTTCATGGTTAGGCGGCGGTGAGTTTCATTTAATCATGGCTTCGGCTTTTGGCGGAGCTGGTCTTATATTAAATGATAATAGAGCATTAAGAACAGCTCTACAGATTGTTGAAGCAGAACTTGCTACCGGTATTACAGTTCAAATTCTAAAACGTATCAGCGGCAGAGAAAGTCCGCAATCTGCTTCCCACCACCATGGATTATTCAGACCATTTCCTAACTTGAAAGATTATAGTCAGAACGAAATAAAATATTACTCATTTCCTTCAGGGCATGTTTCAACATCTGTGGCAGTGCTTACTGTAATTGCCGATAATTATCCCGAAGTTTCTTGGATTAAACCTGTTGGTTATTCGGCTATTGGTTTGATAGGAATCGGTTTAGTTGCACGGGGGTGGCACTGGTTCAGCGATTATCCTTTGGCAGTAGCCGTAGGATATATATTTGGAAAGATTATCTCCGGCAGAAATAATTTAATACAAAATGATGGTGATAATTCTTCGTGGTCAATTTATCCGGATTATAAAAACGGTATGGGGTTCGGACTCGCTTATCATTTTTGATTCATTTTTTTAAGAACCTTTTATAAAAAGTCACTGCGTATTAGACTTGTGTCTAAAAAAGCTAACCCTTTCTCACACTTGTGATTTTATAGCTCCGACTCATTTAGAATCACGGCAGTGACTTAGACAATACTCGCAAATTAAAATTAAAAATCAAAGACAATAATTTTTGTGTGCAGAAATTTGGTACCTATCTCTTTTATTATTATGATTTTTTTATCTAATAAAACAAATAAAATAATTTTCTACATAAAACTTATAATCCTTATAATTGTGTAAAACTTTTTCAATTATAATTGGGATTTGGAATGCGGCTCAAAGTTGCAATTCTAATGTTTCTTGTTCTTATTCCAGCTTGTACGAGAGACGTTCCGGAAGCAGAAAAAAAAATAATCAAAACTACCGACGAAGATAATGCGCGAAAGACAATTCAAAATTTTGCCGATGCTTATAACAAGAATAATTTAGAAAAAGCAATTTCTTTTTTTGATTTAGACTACAAAGGTGTTACCGCAGATTCCGACACCCTTGCTGGAGTTGATGCTCTTCGTAATGATATGATAAATACACAAAAAAAATTTCCTGAAGGGAAGTGGGAGGTAACAATTGATGAAGGAAATATTTCCGGAGAGTTTGCATATTTTATCTACAGTGGCTCTTTTCTAATGCCGGATATTATAGAAAAGAATTTGAATCCGATCTATTCGGAAAAGGGTATAAGAATCCTAAAAAAACAAAAAGACGGTTCTTGGAAGATTTATAGATCTGTTTCTACACCAATTTTTACTTATGATCAGAAATAAATTTTAACTGCTCTTTGATCTCTTCCCACCATAAATGCAGCATTTTTTTATCCGCTTTCATAATACCCCTTCTTGTTACATTTGCAGGGGGTGGAAAATGATTTGTTATTGTTTGAAACAGAGTTACTCTTTTTAATGAAGAAGAGCGTGGAATAATGGCTAGAAGCGTTAGCATATCTGACTTCCGTGCCATAGATGTAATATTATCAACTGAATTTTCACCGCCGTTATTGTAATCAAAATTTTTTATTTCTTTCATTAATGTATCCGGCGCATCAGAAGAGTATGGGGTTCCGGGTTTTTTCCCGTCCATTATATCGCATACATATCTTTCATTAAGAAAATAGCTTTCATTATTATAACTTATTTCCGTAAAACCAAAATTCACAGAGATTTTAGCGTTCTCAGATTCATCAACAGAAACAGTGATCTCGCCGCTCCTATCACTTACAGAACAATTTTTTAGATCTATGGTAAAATCGGATTCTTCAGAAATATTCTTAATCGTAACAAAGCCTTTTTCCAACTTAATTCTATTATCTCCATCTTTGGCTTTTTCCAAAATTATTGCTGTATTCTGATCTACCACAATGCTTCCTGAACGAGGTATTAGTATTTCCGCTTTTGAACTGTCACTGCTTAATAAACTTTCACCTTCAGAAATAGTTCCGGTATTATTTGCCTTCCCATTAATGAATATCATGCCCTCGGCAGTTTTTATTTTCCATGGAGAATTGTTTTTCTGTAAATCATAAACTATGTAAGCTGTGGCTAACAAAACAAACGGAAGAAGTATTAAAATTATTTTCGACCAATTTATTCTGGATGAAGGAGAATTTGGTTTCGAAATTCTGGAAGCCATTAAACTCGTTGACAATGCGTTTTTGCGAAATGCACCTCTCGCTTCCCTAGCGCCCCTTTCAAGATTAATTTGCTCTTGTTTAATCTTTTCGGGATCCGAGACAGTCTTTTCTTTTAAATCTTCCTTTATACTTCTTTCCAAAAGTTTTGATGAAAATGCTTGGATAATTCCTTCCGGAGGTTCTACGGTATTAGCAAGGTCTTTTAGCTTCTCAAAAAAGTTTTTGATCTTCTTGTATTCATTAAAACATTTATCACATGTGCGTAAATGAACTTCGATTTCCCGTTTCATAAAACCATCGGAAAGTTCATCTACAAAATCATGAAGCCCTATTTTTATTTCTTCGCAATTCATACTGTGAGTTTATTTATCAAATATTCCCGGGTGTTAATTAACTTACTTCTTATTTCATCTAGTTCTAATCCTTCAAAAAAATTGTGGATTTCTTTATAGCTATATCCTTCTATGTCATGAAGTATAATAATGATTCTTTCTTCTTGGGGAAGTGATAAAATGTGACTTTCCAAAAATTCCTGCTCGGATGAAATTTTTATAGGTCTTTTTTTTTTGGAATAATTTGCATCTCTATTACTGAGCATACTAATGGAATATTCTATGGCTGTATTTTTCATCCAAATTGAGAAAAGAATTTTTTCATTATATTCTTTTATTCTTTCCCATGATTTTATAAAAGTATGAATTGTAACTTTTTGTGCCTCCTCGGCATCGGAAAGGAGGCGGTAGGCAATAGTGTATACGTTTCTGAGATTAATTTCACATAAATCAATAAACGATCGTTTTCTTCCCCCTTTTGAAAGTCCGATCAAATATTCAACATAGTTTGTGTTATCAACTGTCAAAGTATCATCTTATTATTATTAAATACCATAACGGAGGATTAGACCGATTAAAACAAAATTTTTAATTATTACACAAATATGATATAAATAAAATGACTTTCCATCAAGCGAAAATTAATATCATTGTTAAATATAATGCACAGGGTTTTAAATCAAGAGCTCAATTATAAAATACCGCCTCTCCGTAGAATTGACTTAGTCGCTATAGCTTATTACGTTGAAGAAGTAAGTTGTTTGTTTCTTGTACTTTATAAGTGATTCTTATAGTAACAGAGGTATTAAAATATGTTGAAGCGAGAAAAAGATTTTAGATATTCCGACAAGCCCGAACCTCATAAAGAGCGAACACGAGAGATCTTAAAAGCACATTCAGAAGTAAGAGAATTTATTGGTCGTAATCCAAACAGCATTTATTTAATAATTGTAATTGTTGCTTTACAGATTACAATTGCCGTTTTATTCAGCAGTAAAGAATGGTGGCTTGCATTAGTTGCTGCATACTTCGTTGGTGCATTTGCAAATCATACCTTGTTTGTTTTAATACATGAATCTTCTCATAATTTAATTTTTAAGAGCAGGGCTGCCAATATGATTGCCGGAATTATTTGTGATCTGCCGATGAGCATTCCTACTTCTATATCATTCAGAAGTTACCATTTGAAGCACCATTCGTTTCAGGGTAGTTACTATCTTGATGCTGATCTTGCAAGCAGATGGGAAGCAAAACTTATCGGGAATTCTTTTATCGGAAAAGTATTATGGCTTTTATTCTTTCCTGTATTTCAAGGTCTTCGCCCTCCAAGATTAAAAGAGATTGAGTTTTTGAACAAGTGGACGATAATTAACTGGATCGTAGTATTTGGATTTGATGCTTTGCTTGTATATTTCTTTGGTTGGATTTCGTTTTTATATATGCTTGCTTCCCTTTTCTTTTCGATCGGTCTTCATCCGCTTGGAGCCCGCTGGATACAAGAACATTATCTAACTTATCCGCCGCAAGAAACATACAGTTATTATGGCTCTCTTAATATTGTTGCTCTAAATGTCGGTTATCATAATGAACATCATGATTTCCCTTCTGTCCCCTGGAATAACTTACCTAAACTAAAAAAAACTGCACCCGAGTTTTATGAGAATTTAATTTCACACAAATCATGGACGAAATTGTTGTTTAAATTTCTATTCGATCCAGAATTATCATTGTTTTCCAGAATGGTTCGAACAAATAGAGGCGATTTAGCCGTTAATAAATAATAGAAAGGAAAAAATTGAACAATCCTATTATTGATAGAATAAACCTATTGGGAACTCTTAAATCCGACACTAAACAACTGTGGGGTAAAATGACCGCCCAACATATGGTTGAACATCTGATTCTTGCAGTAAGAACGAGTAATGGAAAATTGAATGTTGGATGCTTTAATCCACCGGACAAATTGCCGACATTAAAAAGATTCTTATTAAGCAGCCGTCCATTACCAAAAGAGTTTATGAATCCCATCATCGGAGAAAATTTGTTGCCGCTTGAGTACAAAAACCTTGATGAAGCAATTAAAATATTATCACAAGAAGTCAACGACTACTATGAATACTTTAAAGAAAATCCGGACGCACTCTTACTCAATCCGACTTTTGGTGAATTGAACAAATCTGAATGGGATGTCTTTCATGAAAAACATTTTAAGCATCATTTAAGTCAGTTTGGAATACAATAAAATCAATATATATTATTTTGAGTTAGCACTCTCCATAACTCTTGCACGTAATAATTTTTCAATCAACAAATCTCTTTTCTCTTTCTTAAATTTTACGGATTTTGTTACTAAAATATTTGCTGCTGATGTCAATCGCTAAATATCCGGCAGAAACAAAATTTCTTTAACCCTATGAATTTAATTTGTTCACTTGTTAAGTATAACCGCTTTTTTACTTATAAAAATGATTACACATTTTAAAAGAATTGATAAATCAAATTAAACGGCACCGGAAATGAAAAAGACTGTAACCATTCTTTTATCTCTGTTAATTCTAAGCTTACCAATTCCAGCAATTAAAAAAGATGTTGTTTCAATTATTCCTAAACCAGTAAAACTTGAAATTGGAAGAGGTGAGTTCAAATTCAATAATCAAACTAAAATCTGGATTAACGAGCAGTCGGAGGAACTTCAGAAGCTTGGAGATTTGATAACATCATACATCAATCAATCAACCGGATTGAAATTATTCGCTGCCGCAAAAATAACGCACGATAATCCGCGAAGTCTTGTACTGCTTCAGTTGAAAAAAGATTTTTTTTCCAAAGAAGCATATACGCTTGATATTAAACCGCATAAAATTACAATTACTGCCGGTAGTGGTGCCGGAATTTTCTATGCTGTTCAATCTTTACTGCAATTAATGCCGACTAATGCAAATAAAAATAATTTTTCTGTTCCGTGTGTTTTAATAGAAGATACCCCAAGATTTCAGTGGCGCGGAATGCATCTTGATGTTTGCAGACATTTTTTCCCTGTAGAATTCATAAAAAAATATATTGATGTTCTTGCCGCGTATAAAATGAATACATTTCATTGGCACTTAACTGAAGACCAGGGCTGGAGAATAGAAATAAAAAAATATCCGGCGCTGACCGAAATTGGTGCATGGAGAAAAGAAGTTGACGGAAAAAACTATGGCGGATTTTACACACAAGATCAAGTTCGTGAAATTGTTCAATATGCAAAAGACCGTTATATAAATATTGTTCCCGAAATTGAAATGCCGGGGCACTCACTTGCTGCGCTTGCATCTTATCCCGAATTATCATGCACCGGCGGACCATTTGAAGTTGGAAATCTTTGGGGAGTGATTGAAGATGTTTACTGTGCCGGCAACGATAAAACTTTCGATTTCTTGCAAGAGATTCTAACAGAAGTGATGGCAATTTTTCCCAGCGAGATAATTCACATCGGCGGCGATGAAGTTCCTAAAACGAGATGGAAGGTTTGCGAGAAATGCCAAGCAAGAATGAAAATGCATGGTCTAAAAGATGAACATGAATTGCAAAGTTATTTTATTCGGCGCATCGAAAAATTTGTGAACTCAAAAGGAAGAAAAATAATCGGGTGGGATGAAATTCTTGAAGGCGGACTTGCACCAAATGCGGCTGTAATGAGCTGGCGTGGAATTGACGGTGGAATAGCCGCGGCTAAAGCTTTTCATAATGCGGTTATGAGTCCCGGTACACATTGTTACTTTGATCATTACCAAGGATTAAACGGCGAACCGAAAGCGATCGGCGGTTATACAAATTTAGAGAAAGTTTATTCTTACGAACCTGTGCCTGCAGCTTTGAATGATGAGGAAGCAAAATATATCATGGGCGCACAAGCAAACGTGTGGACCGAATACATCGAAACAACAAGTCATGTTGAGTATATGCTGCTGCCAAGAATGCTTGCGCTTAGTGAAGTAGTCTGGTCACCGAAAGAATTAAGAGATTATAGTGACTTTTCGAATAGAATTGAAAAACATTATGACATCCTTTCTAAAAAGAATTACAATTTCCGTATTCCGGCTCCTATTGAAGAAAGTGGAGAATTTTTATTAACCGACAGTAAACCGATCGAACTTAAAAAACCGATCAAGAATTCTACAGTTCGTTATACTCTTGATGGAAGCGAGCCGAATGAAAAATCAAGAACATATATAAAACCTTTAAATATTTCTAAAGCATCTTTGCTAAAAGCAAAAACATTTTTGAAAAACGGGAAAACAAGTGTTACTGCATCATTAATGATTAGCATTATTGATACAACTGTAAACGGACTTAATTATAATTATTATGAAAGAGATTGGACCTCACTCCCAAATTTTGAATCGTATTCCCCTACTAAGAGCGGAAAGGTTTACAAAATTTCTTTGCGCGAAATTAAACCGCGAGAAGATCAATTTGGAATTTCGTTTTATGGATTCATAAAAATAGAAAAGGAAGGCGAATACACGTTCTATCTGAATTCCGATGACGGAAGTAAACTATTCCTAAACAATTCATTATTAATAGATAACGACGGGCTTCATGGCGGCAAAGATGTAAGCGCAAGAACGTTTCTAAAAACCGGAAAACATTCTATAAAGATATTGTACTTCGAAAGCAGCGGTGATCAATCATTAAAGTTGGAATATGAAAGTGCCGGAATCAGCAGAAGAATCGTTCCGGCAAGCTTGTTTTATATTAAATAATCTCTGTGTGCTCTGCGTTTTAAAAGCTTAACGCAAAGAGCGCAAAGTAAACGGTGTTAACATGAACAAAAAAATATTTTCAATAATATTAATTGTTTTAACTTTCAGTACTTACGCTCAAAACAAAAAACTTATCGAGTACGTTGACCCGTTCATCGGCACAGGCGGACACGGACATACATATCCGGGCGCTACTCTCCCGTTTGGAATGATGCAGCTTTCCCCCGATACCGGTATTGAGGGATGGGATTGGTGTTCGGGTTATCATTATTCTGATAATTCGATTATGGGATTCAGCCACACACATTTGAGCGGAACAGGTGCAACGGATTTAGCCGATATTTTATTTATGCCCACTGTCGGCGAATTAAAATTTATTCCGGGCAGTAAAGAAAATCCAGGCGAGGGTTACCGTTCCAGTTTCAAACATGAAAATGAAAAAGCTTCTCCGGGCTACTACAGCGTTTATCTTGATGACTACAAAGTAAAAGCAGAACTAACGGTTTCATATCGGGCGGGTCTGCACAAATACTCTTTTCCCAAAAGCTACAGCTCGAATATAATTATAGACCTCAAACACGGACTTGATTCAGATCAGGAAGGATATATTAAATTTGTAAGCAATACTCAAATTGAAGGAATGAGAAAATCGAACGGGTGGGCACAAGAACATAGTGTTTATTTTGTAGCTGATTTTTCAAAACCGTTCACACAGTTCGGAACAGTTACAGATGAAATTGTAAAAGAAGGAAGCCGCAAAGCATCCGGGAAAAACGTAAAAGCTTTCGTCCGTTTTACAACTAATGATAACGAGGTAATTCTTGTCCGAATAGGAATTTCTGCTGTAAGCGCTGAGGGTGCGAGGAAAAATCTTGAAAAGGAAATTCCAGATTTTGATTTCGAAAAGATCAAAACACAAGCGGAAAAGATTTGGGAGAAAGAACTAAACCGTATTCAAGTTGAAAGTAAAAACGAAGACCGGAAAAAAATTTTTTACACTGCTCTCTATCATACCTTAATCACACCGAATTTATTTACTGATGTTGACGGAAAATATTACGGTATGGACCGCAAGATTCACGCTGCACAAGATTACGATCATTACGCGGTTTTTTCTTTATGGGATACGTTCCGCGCCGAACACCCTCTCTTTACAATCATAGATCAAAAACGGGCAAGTCATTTTGTAAAATCAATTTTAGCTAAATATAAAGATGGCGGATTACTTCCTGTTTGGGAACTCCATGGTAATGAAACATGGTGCATGATCGGATATCATTCAGTTCCGGTAATATTTGATGCTTACATGAAAGGTCTGCGCGGATTTAATGCAAAGGAAGCTCTTGAAGCAATGAAGGTAAGCGCTGAACGCGATCAGCACGGACAAAAACTTTACCGCGAGCGCGGGTTTATTCCTGCTGATAAAGAAAACGAATCCGTTTCTAAAACTCTTGAATATTGTTACGATGATTGGTGCATTGCCCAGCTTGCTAAAGAGATAGGTGCAAAAGAAGATTACATAAAATATAATCAGCGGTCTCTCTTCTATAAGAATCTTTTTGATAAATCTACAGGTTTCATGCGCGGAAAAATGTCTGATGGTTCCTGGATCTCTCCGTTCGAACCGAAAGCGGTAACGCAACAATACACAGAAGCAAATGCCTGGCAGTATAGTTTTTTTGTTCCTCACGATCTGAAAGGATTGATAGAACTTTATGGTGGTAAAGAAAATTTTGTCAATAAGCTCGATGGTTTATTTGCAGAGTCCGATAAACTCGAAGGACGATTTCAGCCGGATATTTCCGGTTTGATAGGACAATACGCTCACGGAAACGAACCTTCGCACAATTTTGCTTATCTATATAATTATGCCGGCGCTTCCTGGAAAACCCAAGAACGTGTTAGAGAAATAATGGAAAAGTTATACACATCAAAACCGGATGGACTTTGCGGTAACGATGACTGCGGACAAATGTCTGCGTGGTATGTTTTCTCTGCCATGGGTTTTTACCCTGTAACACCGGGACAAAACACTTATGCAATCGGTTCGCCGATATTTGATAAAGTAACGATCAACCTCGAGAACGGAAATAAATTTGTAATTAAAGCAGATAAAATTTCTGAGAAAAATAAATATATTCAGTCCGCATCGCTTAATGGAAAAGTTTATGAAACCTCCTATATAACGCACAAACAAATTATGAATGGCGGAGAAACTATTTTCATAATGGGCGATACGCCAAACAAATCGTGGGGCAATGATAATCCTGAATTGTTTTCAATGCGCCCGGTAGAACAAGGTGTTTTGATGCCTTATGTCTCTTCTAGAGGAGAAACTTTTTACGATACTCTTTCTATAAAATTAATGTGCGGAACTGAAAATTCAAAGATTCGTTATACAATTGATGGAATCGAACCAACTTTTGATTCTCCGCTTTATACAAATCCGATAACCATTCACCAAGCCGCTACGATCAAAGCTTTTGCTTACACAAATGATAATGACCGCAGTTTTACAATGAACTCAAATTTCATTAAATCAAAATATCCGCCCGCAAATTATAAAATCAGTTTTAACGAACGATATAACGGCGGCGGCGCTATGGCATTGACTGATGGAAGAATCGGGACAACGAATTTTCAAAACGGCGAGTGGCAGGGCTTTGAAGGAAATGATCTTGAAGCTGTAATTGATCTTACAAAACCAACACGATTAAATAATTTATCAATCGGCTTTTTGAATGATCCAAATGTATGGATTTTTCTTCCGCGTGAAGTTGTCTTTTCGGTTTCCGATGACGGAATTAGTTTTAGAATATTGGCTGAAATTACTAATGATCTCTCAACAACAAATCAAGAATTATTAATTAAAAGATTTTCCTCGAACATTGAAAACATTTCAACTCGTTTTGTAAAAATATTTGCTAAGAATATAGGTGTTTGTCCTGATTGGCATAAAGGTGCAGGCGGTAAAGCATGGATCTTTGCCGATGAATTTACAATTGAATAAAAGCGCATTCCTGTATTTCTTATAGAGATGAGCTTTTATTAAACTGGTTTGAGGTCTTTAATCTCTAACCACCGTTCTAAAATTATAACCTCGCAGCAGCCTGTCCGATGTTTTACTTTTGCAGACGGGACTTCGAGGAATTTTTTCATAAAAAAATATATTGAGTGTGACATGAAAAAAATATTTCTATTATTAATTATTCTAGTCGGCGGATGGTTTCCGCATGTAGAAGAAAAACGCAATATTACAATCGGCATAGTAACCGACGTACAATATTGCGCTTGCGAGCCGGGTGAAATTCGTTTCTATAAAAATTCGCTTGCTAAACTTGATAGCTGTATAAAATATTTCAATTCCCAGAATCTTGATTTCGTTGCTCATCTCGGCGATGCGATTGATAGAGATTTCAAAAGCTTTGACGAGATATTACCTAAATTCAGAAAATCAAAAGCGCCGGTTTATTTTGTTCTTGGCAATCATGAATTCAGTGTAGAAGAAAAATACAAGACCAAAGTGGTTTCAAAAATGGAGATGATAAACGATTACTATTCTATTTCTGAAGGTGATTGGTCTTTTATTTTTCTGAATGGAAATGATCTGAGTTTCAGAACGCCGCAAGATTCAGTTCAAACAGCCGAAAGAGATTCACTGTATGCAAAGCTGATAAGAAAAGGGAGATGCAACACAGGTAAAGCAAATGGCGGACTTAGCTCTAAACAATTTGAGTGGTTAAAAAATCAGCTTGAAGAAGCTGCAAAGAAAAACAAAAGAGTGGTCGTAATGTGTCACTTCCCTATTTTTCCCGTTGCTTGTCACAGTCTATTTAATGATGAAGAACTTACCGCTATGCTGATTCAGTATAAAAGCGTTAAAGCTTATTTCTGCGGGCATAATCATGCAGGCGGCTATGAGTTGAAAGACGGAGTACATTTCATAAATTTCAAAGGTATGGTTGATACAGAATCATCCCCGGCTTTTGCTAAAGTAACCTTAACTCAAGACAGTATTTTTGTTGAAGGTAAAGGACGAGAACCAAATAGAAGATTAAAAATTTTCTAAACAAAAATTAAAGAGAGAAAAACATGGGCGAAGAATTAAACCGCAGAGAGTTTATTAGGAAAAGTGCAATGGCGGGAATTGGAATAGCTGTAAGCAGTGTTGCGCTTGCAAAGGAGGTTCAGCAAATGAGTCGTCCTGAAATAGGTTGACTGTTATTTAGTTTACCTCTCTACGTAGTAGAGAGGTTTTTTTATTCCATTTTTTAACTGTTAGCGTATTCTGCTGATGCATTTCTCTGGGTGTTAACATCGAACAACTTAAATGAGGTCTCTTATTATTGTAGATCATTATCGATTGCTCAACAT
>Ga0209514_10001742_pt1 | contig 36074 bp, 27 predicted proteins | sample Subgrocontami58m_FD_187452 | JGI IMG/M metagenome (GOLD analysis project Ga0209514, IMG submission 187452) | Subsurface groundwater microbial communities from S. Glens Falls, New York, USA - GMW37 contaminated, 5.8 m (SPAdes) (version 3) | ecosystem: Environmental > Aquatic > Deep subsurface >...
ATAAATAATGAAGAGCTAACCTCATAAATGCATTACGGTAATTTTGAGTTAAGCGTTCATGATTTTCATCAAAGAAAATTGTTTTATCATTTAATCCGCGGAATAAAAATCCCGGCTGATAATCTTTGCTAAATCCATTTGTCGGCTGATCAAACAATTGTTTTCTTAAGATCGGTTCATTAATATACTCGATCCGGGACATGTCATTCTTTTTAGGAACAACACGCATTGCCATTCCTTCCATTTCGATATAATCATCCAAACTTAACCTGCTGTCATCGGAACATGTAACTGCAAAATAAACCGGTCTTTTCCATTTTGCCTGCATGATGATATCTAATGCAACAATATCTTGTCCGCGTATAAATTTTATATCGCCGGATTGTCCGGTATTTTTCATGAGCCATTTTACTTTTTTGTCTTTAACAGTTGCGCTATCGGTAATATTCCATTCCTTCATAACATCGGGCGGAACATCAACAGAAACTTCAGTAGGATCCCAAGGTTGAAGACTTATTTGATCAATTTCTTCATCACTTAAACTCATTTCAACCTTTTGTGATCCGAACGGAGAAGTATTTTTTAATTGTTTAACGTACCAGGGTGTATTAACTAAACTCAAACAAGCAACACGAACATCACGCCGGACTCCTTCTACATTTTGAATATACCAAAGCGGGAATGTATCGTTGTCTCCGTTAGTAAATAAAATTGCATTTGGCGCAACACTCTGCAAAAGATTATAAGCATAGTCCCACGGCACATAGTTGCGGGCTCTATTATGTTCAAACCAATTTGCCTTTAGCATGTTAACCGGAACCCCGATAAAACCTAAAACAAAAACTCCGACTAATATTGGTTTCAATATTTTCCGTTCATGGAATTTTTCTTTTAGGATTTCAATTATGCCGCGCATACCAATTGCAATCCATAATGAGAACACAAAGAAAGCGCCGACATAAAAATAATCTCTCTCGCGCGGTTGGGGCTGCTGTTGATTTTGGTAGAATACTGTAAGATAACCGAGAAAAATGAACATCATGATAAACACTGATGCCATTTTCCAATCTTTTCTAAAATGATAATACAAACCAAACAATCCGATGAAGAAAGGAATACCCAGCATATCGCTCCAATCAACTCCGCTGTCTTGATAAGATGATTCTCTTCCGATATAATTCCAAAACACATAACGATTGAACATATGATTTAATTGGTACTTCCATAAGAAATCGAGATCGCTTGAGTAATCGGTATAAATATTTTGTTGATGAGATTCGTTTGAATATCTTCTTTGGAAAATAGGAAAGTCGCCGTATTGTTCTCTGTTGATATAAGATTCAAGTTCTGTAAAAGTCTTTGGGCTATTCATATTTATCGGCGGTTCCTGGTTTGCGCGAATAATAATCATGGCAAAACTTGTTGAACCGATAATTGCAAAGAATAAACATTTGAAAATTAAATTAAGGACCGGTTTACTCTTTTTACTTGACCAATAAACACCAAAACCAACAGCAGCAAGAATTGCAAATCCGGCAAAAATATTCAGCATAAAATCATTTTGACCAAGTTTCGAAATAATCTTTGGTAAATATTTTACCAATCCAGGATAGATTACAATCAGTGCAATTCCACCAACTACAATTGGTATGTAAAAAGAATTTCTTTGAAAGATTTTTTTATATAACACTCCCATGAATAGAACAGTGATAGCAATTAAGATCATTAGAAAACGTGAATCAAGTTCCCCGAATTGTTCAGGTGTTGGATTATTTGTATCTGTCTGCGATGCCCACATTACTGCTGCAACAACAAGAATGATAACAGTGTGTACAACAAATGTTATCCCGGTTTTTTCAAGTGTTTTTTCATCGGTTACATATTTTCTGAAGTAAACTGTCATCATTACCGGTACGATTGCAAGTGCCGCCATTAAGTGAACACCGGTTGATAGACCTATCAAATAAAAAATAAAGATTAGATATTTTTCACTATCGAGTTCATCTGCTTTTTCATTCCAAACAACCATTAACCAAACTACAAATGCGATAAAAAAAGTTGATGTTGCATAAACTTCGGATTCTACTGCGTTGGACCAGAATGTATCGCTGAAAGCAAAAGAAAGTGCACCGATTGCGGCAGAGATGTAAAGTGCAAATGCTTCAAATAAATTTTCGAGTTCTTTTTTTCTATAGTTCTGAATTACCTTAACTGCAACCAGGTATAAAAAGAAAATAGAGAATGCGCTTGCTAAGACAGAAACCATATTAACTCTAAATCCAATATTATCTGCAAAGGGAATCATTGAAAATAACCTGCCGAGAAATAGGAAGAATGGCGTTCCGGGAGGATGAGGCACCTGCATTAAATATGATGAAGCAATAAATTCACCGCAATCCCAAAATGAAACCGTCGACTGCATTGTAGCAAAGTAGGTTAATCCGGCAATTATGAAAACAACTGCCGCAAAAATTCTGTGTAATAGTTTTTGATTCATTATTTCACCAAAAAATTATCAATTATGAAGATTGGTCTTCGGAATCTGTTTGTGGAGTTTTAAAGAACTGATCGAAATTTTTTCTTCCTCTATTAACGTGATATTTATCGTAAAGTTTTTTTAGCCGTTGCATTGAAAGTTTATCAAGATCCTCGTCATCTTTATGACGTTTGGCAAGCATTTTGTAATCGTTTAACTCATCACTTTCGAATTGCCGTTCATAGCGTTTAAGTATGCTAAAATAATCTCTTTGTTCGCGAGAACTCATCAAAAAATCTTGTGTTTTTTGAATTTTGGTTGATGAAATTAATCAAAAAATCATTCAATAAAAAACTATATTTGACTCACTCAATTTCAATACTCAAGAAAATTTATATGCAGGTTTACAAATCATACAAGCCGTTTGTTTCCATTATTATGCCTACTTTCAACCGTGCAGAGTACTTAAAAAGATCTATTGAATCTGTGTTAAACCAGACTTATAAAGAGTGGGAATTAATAATTGTAGATGACGGAAGCCCGGACGATTCATTTAAGATCATTGATGAATATTTGTTTAAGTATGAAAATATTCGATACATGAAACATTCAAACCGGCGAACACCATTAGCAATAAATGCAGGCTTGTTAGCATCGTGTGGAAAGCTTATAGCATTTTTGTGTAGTGATGATGAATGGAAACCGGATTATTTAAAACAACGGATTGAATTTTTGCAAGCATATCCGGATATTGATTTCATTCACGGTGGCGTTGAAATTATTGGGCACCCGTATGTGAAGGATAAAAATGATTTGACTAAAGAGATCCATCTTTCCGAATGTGTTATCGGTGGAACTTTTTTCGGCAAACGGAATGTTTTTTTTGAATTGGATGGATTTAAAAATTTAGTTTACAGCGACGACTCGGATTTTTTTGAGCGCGCTGAAAAAAAATACAAAATCACTAAGGTAAATTTTCCTTCGTACATTTATTACCGTGATACACCGGATAGTATTTGTTCAACAATCGAATAAGAATCTAAGGTAGAACATATTTAATGAATATTTTGATGACACTTTCTCAACTTGAAGTTACCGGCGCAGAGGTGTTCGCAGTATCAATTGCCGATGAGTTAATTTCCAGAGGTCACAAAGTATTTATCATCTCAGATACATTAACTAAGAAAACTCAAGCGAGGTATATTTCCACACCATTATCCAAACGTACTTTATTATTTAGAATTAAGAATATTTTATTTCTTCGAAAATTTATTCGCGAGAATAATATTCATATTGTAAATGCACATTCAAGAGCAAGCACTTGGGTCTCTTCTTTAGCGTGTAAGCTTACAAAAATTCCATTAGTTGTTTTTATCCACGGAAGACAGGCAACTTTTTTATCAAGGAAAATATTGCATGCTTATGGTAATTATACTTTACCAATCTGCGAGAAATTACAAGAACAGCTGAGTGATGTGTTCAAAGTCCATCCGGATAAGATGGAAGTTTTTAGAAACTGTTTTGATTTGGATATTATCAAACCGTCGCAAGAAATTACGAAACAAAAAACTGTTTCATTTATCACCCGGCTTTCCGGACCGAAAGGTGATCTTGCCTATAAATTGTTGGAATATATTTCAACCCGCTTAAATGAATTTAAGGATGTCAAATTTCAAGTTGTCGGCGGACAAGTAATACCGGAAAGATTTCAAAAATTTACCGATCAATTTGAGTTTAGAGGATTTGTGGAAAATTTAGAAAAAGTAATTAACGAATCCTCTGTTGTAATTGGCTCGGGAAGAATTGCCATTGAAACAATTCTGCTCAATAAACCATTGATAGCAATCGGTGAAGCTTGCACAATAGGCCTGGTAAAAGAAAATAATCTTAATTTTGTTCTTGAAACTAATTTCGGCGATATGAACGTAATTGAAAAGGTTTTTGATTTTGAAAAAATTATCAACGATCTAAAAGTATCACTAGATCAGAAAGAATGTGATAAAAAAGTGTTTGATAAAGTTAGAGAGGGGTGTAATCTAAAAAAGAATGTTAGCCGTCTTGAATTTATTTTTCAGAGTGCGCTAGTTCGTTATTTTAAAAAAGAAATCCCGATAATTTATTATCACAGAATAGTAGAAAGTTTGGATGAAACAGGTAAACATGGTATTTATGTTACCGCAGAACAATTCGATAAGCACTTGAGCTATCTTAAAAAAAGCGGCTACAAAACAATTACTTTTGAAGAAGCTCTTGAAATAAAGAGAAGCGGTATAGAAGGGAAGTATATAATTATAACATTCGATGACGGTTATGAAGATAATTACCGATTAGCATTTCCGATCTTAAAGAAATATGGTTTTAAGGCAATTATCTTTTTAATTGCCGGACTGGAATATAATTCATGGGATATGAAAAGTAATGAGCCGAAATTGAAGATGATGAATAAATCCCAACTTCTTGAAATGCAGGATTACGGAATTGAATTTGGTTCTCACACATTAACTCATGCTGACTTGACAAAGGTTTCAATTGGAGAAGCCGAAAATGAATTAGCGGGATCAAAAAAAATATTGGAAGAAAAATTGAGAAAGGAGATAAAATCATTTGCTTATCCATACGGTAATTGTAACGAGGAAGTAAAAAAGATCGCCCGCTTGACCGGTTATAAGTTAGTTTATGCTACGGATAATGCACCGCTTGGTTTACACGAAGATCTATTTCAAATAAGAAGAATTGGAATATTCCCTAATACAACAGTGCGCGGATTAGGTAGAAAAGTAAAAGGTAATTATATTTTCAAGAGACAAAAAAAAGATTCTCAATATTTACGGATTCCAACCTAAAATACCGATATAAATTCAGAGTTAATTATGAAACAAATTCCAAAGTCTTTTATTTCTATACTGTTTATAATTCTTTTAACTGCTATAGCAAATGTTAGAGGTCAATCAGTTACTTCGGTAGTTTTAATACTAAGTTTGATGAATTCTTTACAGAGTTTGGCGATGGTAGAACACAATTTGGTCTTGCTGCTGTATTTGGATTATATGGTTTAATAAATAAAGACGCTCGCGCATTACGAACTGCAAGCCAAATTGTTCAGACAGTTTTAGCTTCCGGAACCGTTGTGCAAGTACTTAAACATGTAACAGGCAGAGAAACTCCTAATACCGCTTCAACACCTACCGGTGTATGGAGATTTTTTCCAAATCAGAGCGAATATCATAAACACGTTTCTACATATGATGCTTTTCCCTCAGGACATGTTACAACTACACTTGCTGCTGTAATTGTAATTGCGGAAAATTATCCTGAAGTATGGTGGATTAGACCGGTCGGTTATGTTTTAACAGGATTAGTTGCTTGGGGAATGGTAGGAACAGGAATCCATTGGTATAGTGATTATCCTTTATCAGTGGCGCTTGGTTATACATTCGGAATGATCGCTGCACATCCCGAAGGAATTCCAAATTCAATTGCCGGCAAAAAATTAAATGTGATGCCTATTCTTGTTTATAAAGGATTCGGTTTATCAGTGGGATTAAGTTTTTAGATTTTTCTGTTTTGGTTTTTACACAGTATATTTTTGAATTATATCTTCGGGAATTCTAACCGGTCTTCCATTTGCAATAGAAACTAAAGTGTATACTGACCATCCTTCCGTTGCTGCTTTATTTGTTTCTACTTTCATAATCCAAATATTTTGAATTGTGAACATGATTATTCATATCAATATCATCCGGACGCACAATTATTTCTGTTTCAAAAATTGAAAATATTTTTACTCCATGAAATTTTCTTGAATGCAAGATAATATATTGATTAATTTTGCCTGGTAAACTTATTATACAAAATTAACAGAGACAAAAATGAATCGAAGAGATTTTTTTCGAAAGAGTGTTCAAGCAGGATTATTAACAGGAACGGCAATTACTTTTCCTGGCATCTACGGAAATTATTTTGCAAAGAGCAGCAGAACATTGTCAAGTGCTTATGATCTGGTGGCTATTAAAGGCGGTGAACCGGAAACTATGTTTGATGAGGCGATAAAGATGTTTGGAGGAATGAAAACTTTTATAAAAAAGAATCAGAAAATTTGCTTGAAACCGAATATAGGTTGGGATGTAACTCCCGAACGGGGTGGTAATACAAATCCAAAATTAGTTAAACGAGTTATAGAACATTGTTATGAAGCCGGTGCAAAAGATGTCTACGTATTCGATCATACATGTGATGATTGGAAACGAGCTTATGCGAACAGCGGAATTGAAAAAGCAGTTAAAGATGCCGGGGGAAAAATGGTTCCGGCAGATACCGAAAATTATTATCAGGATGTAAAAATTAATTCCGGCAAAGTGTTAACCCAGGCAAAAATTCATGAAGTACTTCTTGACAGCGATGTGTTTATAAATATTCCAATATTAAAAAGTCACAGTTCCACGCGCATTACTGTTTCGATGAAAAATTTAATGGGCATTGTATGGGACCGCCGTTATTGGCACAGTAATGATCTTCACCAATGCATAGCAGATTGTTCTACATACCGCAAACCGGACCTGAATATTGTTGATGCATATTTTGTTATGAAACGCAACGGCCCGCGCGGTGTTTCAGTAAATGATGTGGTAACGATGAAATCACAATTGATCTCTACTGATATGGTTACAGCCGATGCTGCCTCAGCAAAACTATTCGGAGTTGAACCTGATGAAATTCCATACATCAAAATTGCCGATGCAATGGGTGTAGGGAAAAAAGATCTAAGTTCGCTTAACATTAAACGTATAATCTTGTAAAGGAATGAGCGGTTCTCTATTACGGAATATTAGAATAATTGTTTCGATCATTTTTATCGTTCCAACAACATTCTTGTTTGCTGATATTTTTGGTTTTATCCCTCCCTTTATTTCAGAAAAAATTTTATTTCTTCAATTTGTTCCATCAACTTTAAAATTCATTGCTGCAATATCATTCGGTGCAGCCGGATTTGTAATTGTACTCTTGATGACATTAATGTTTGGAAGAGTTTATTGTTCCAGTATTTGTCCGCTTGGATTTTTACAGGACGTTGTGAATTGGCTCTCAAGAAAGATTAAGAGAAAAAAGGAATTCAAATTTGAATTTCTGAGTGAACAAAAGATCTTGAGGATCATATTACTAATAATCCCGGTATTATTTTTCGTGTTTGGTAATGTAACACTGATAAATTTTTTAGATCCGTATAGTATGTATGGAAGATTTGTCGGAAACTTTTTCAGACCTGTATTAGTCGATGCTAACAATCTTGTGGCTGTAATTTTTGAATCATTCAAACTTTATATCGTTTATCCTTATAATCTAAAAGCGTTCAACCTTTATCCATTCATAATAACTGTAACTTTTTTTGTTGTCGTAGTATTCATGTCCTGGAAAATGGGAAGATTATACTGCAACACTATTTGTCCTGTTGGAACATTGCTCGGATACATTTCTAAATTTTCTTTTTTCAAAATTATTATCAACCAGGAAGAATGTTCAAGCTGCGGAATCTGTTCTAAAGAGTGTAAAGCAAGCTGCATAGATAGTGAAAATAAAAGTGTTGATATGAGCAGGTGTGTTGCTTGTTTCGATTGTCTTACTTCTTGTCCCACAAATGGAATTGTGTACAGCTATTCATATAACAAGCAGCCAAGCATCCAAACATCCAATCAACCAGTAATTAATAATTCCAAGAGAGACTTTATTGTTAAAACTTCTCTTTTCTTTCTATCTCTATCTTCACTTGCCGCCCAAGTCAAAAAGAAAATTGTTGTTACTAAGCCAAGTATGATTCCAATTTTTAGGAAGAGTGCAGTATCACCTCCCGGTTCAATCAGCATAGAAAGATTTAACAGCAAATGCACGGCCTGCCATTTATGTGTGAGCGCATGCCCGACTCAAGTATTACAGCCATCTTTTTTAGAATACGGATTTATCGGAATGATGCAGCCGAGAATGGATAACATTACAAGCTTTTGTAATTTCGAGTGTAAAATTTGCAGCGATGTTTGTCCTACAGGTGCAATTCTTCCCATTGATCTGGAAAAGAAAAAACTTACGCAGATTGGTAAATCAAAATTTGTAAAAGATAATTGTATTGTTCAAACACAGAAAACAGATTGCGGAGCTTGTTCGGAACATTGCCCAACAAAAGCTGTGCGCATGATTCCTTTTGAAGGAAAATTATTTATTCCCGAAACTCGCGATGATTATTGTATCGGATGCGGAGCTTGCGAGTTTGCCTGTCCTACTAAACCTCATAAAGCAATTTATGTTGAAGGGAATCGTGTTCACCAACTTGCAAAGAAAAACGTTGAAGAGAAGAAACAAGAGAAAGTTAATTACAAAGAAGAGTTTCCGTTTTGAAATCGTGAAAGGTGAAACCTACCTGCCGGTAGGCAGGCGTAAAACGTGAGACGATATTAATCTAATAATTGTCAGCAGATAATAAATTTTTCTTCGTTTCCCGTTTCACTTTTTCCGTTTATCGTTGCATTTTACTTGCCGTCTTACATATTCTCTAAAATCTCACTCAATTGTTCTGGTGTTACTTTCAGCAAACCATTCGGTAGCAGACGCGGAGTTAGATCTTTCCAATTTTTATCTTTCTTAAAAATATCTTTGAACATTGGAATTGCTTCTTCCATTTTTCCTTTATTTGCTAAAGCAACTGCTGTCCAAAATTTCATTTCGAGATTATCGGGAAACATTTTCATCGCTGAAGAATATTCCATCATTGCTTTATCCATATCATTTTTTTCCACTGCAAGATCGCCGTTGTTCATATGCTGGTAAGCCCGGTGAACTTTTAGAAGTCTCCTCAATTCAGGAAGTGGTTCTGAACTATCATCAATGCGGATATCAACCAAACGGTCCTCCCAAATTTTACCTGTTGATTGAGCACGTACAACGAGTAATGCAGCAGATTGTTTGCCTCGGGCATCACCGCCCGCTTTTTCTGCTGCTTCAAGTGCAACTAACATTCTTTCAGCTAACGATCCTTTTGAATTTTTAAAAGATTCTTCCATTGCGGGCCAGATACGATCATTCAACATTAAATTTGCCTGAACCGAAAAATCTTTTCCTACTATATTTCCTGCATACTGAATACACAATTTACCTGTGAACGATGCAGCGTTACCTTTTGAATCAAGGATTGCAAGCTGGCGGAATTCTCTTCCTTCATCACTCTTTAACAATTCATCAAGCGCTTCTTGCGGTGTCTTTCCTTTTTTAAGCAATTCTAATCCGCCGGGTCCAAAAGCAGGATTAACAAATGATTGTGTTGCTACAACACCAACCCCGGCTTCGCCCCAGGTAACAATTGTTCCGACAGAAAACCAATGCGATTGAACTGCAACTCCCATTTCTCCTGCCGCGGAATCGTATGCAACAATTGAGTATGTATGTGCGAATGGAGAATCTGATTTATAAAGTTGAGCGAATGCAATTGAGAACCTGCCTGCCGTTGAGAATAGTATTATGAAAAATACTACGAACAAAAATTTCGATTTCATTTTTATCTCCGTTAAAAATCTTAATCAAATTAAATTATTTCTTATCAACCAACAACCACACAGATTAAAAATTATTAAATTATGATCATTTTTTTATGTATCCCTAACCACTTTTATCCGGTTGCTTCTATTACTTGCTTGTTCTATTTTATACGCATTATGAATCGTAAAGCGGTTTTCATTTTTCTTTTATTTGTAATTATTCCGTTGTCTGCGCAGCAGCTTGCGTTCAAAACCTACACGCGCGGAACCGGTCTCGTCTCTGATTACATCTTGGCGTTGTATCAGGATAATCGCGGCTTCCTCTGGATTGGTACCGATCGCGGTGTGAGTCGCTATGATGGGGAGAGCTTCCGTAATTTTACGACTGAAGATGGACTCTCCAGCAACATGATTTATTACATCTTCCAATCCTCGGATGGCGCTATGTGGTTTGGCACTTACGAAGGAGGAGCCTGCAGGTTTGATGGAAAAAATTTTCAAACTTTTACAACAAAAGACGGATTGCCGGGCAATTCGGTAAACGCGATTACCGAAGATCGATTTGGTAGGATGTACTTTGAAACGGGTAACGGGACTGTAATGAAACGGGGTAATGAATTCATCAAAGTGTTTGATTATAAAGGCGGCACTACACGGCCTATGTTACGTCTTAAAAATGGAACTATCTTAGCACCCGATTCCTCCCGGTTGTATGAAATAACTCCTACCGATGACAACCGCATTCTCAAACAAATCATACCAATTGATTCTTCTCTCAGAATCAACTTCTATTTTATGAATTCCACTGCAGCTGTTGAAAGGGCTAATGGAGAAATCGTAATGGCTGCGGCACACAGCCTCCTTTTCTTGCGGAGAACGAAGTCCGGTTGGAGTGTTAAACGAAAGAAAGGAATATATTCTCAGGCATTAGGAATCGGAGAAGATCGGTCCGGAAATCTTTGGCTTGGCGGGCAATTTGGGCTGACGCACATTTCAAGTGGGCATACGGAACTATTTGGAATCAAGAATGGCGTAGACCCACCATTTGTTCAGGCATTACTTGTTGACAGGGAAGGAGTGATTTGGGTCGGGACTTTTGGCGGTGGTTTAAAAAAATTGATCGGCAATCATCTTCGCATCTTTACAAGCCGCGAAGGATTGTTGAGTGATAACGTGAACACTATTTTCCCGGATTCAAAAAACAGGATATGGATCGGAACAAAAAAACTTGCAAATGTGATCGAACACGATTCAGTTTTTCGTGTTCAATTTGAAAAACGGTACTTGAATGATCAAGCGCGTGCGTTCGGCGAGAAAGCTGACGGTACGATTTATCTTGGTGCTTTCAATTATTTATTTCGAATTGTCCGATCTTTTCGTTCAATCTATCAGGCGTTGCGCATTCCGGAAATTCGAAGTGCGTACAGCGGTATTGCAGTAATCAATTCCCCACCGCTGAGCAACGAACTCTGGCTTGGTACATACGGAGAAGGTGTGGTGAATCTTGCAAAAGGAAAAACAATTCGTATCACGACAAGCGATGGACTTGTATCTGATATGATAGAGAATATTTCGCCGGCACGGGACGGACTCTGGTTTCTTTCCCGCAATAACGGGGCGACTTTATATCGGAAAGGAATTTTGAAGAATTATTCTGATGCAGAAGGGCTTCCTTCTAAAATGCTTTTTTGCGTTCAGGAAGATGCCGACAGCACAGTTTGGTTTGGAACAAATAAAGGTCTCGTGCGAATGAGAGGGAATGCGATCCGGCTATATGGAAATGAGGATGGACTTGTTGGTACATCTGTTCTTGGAATCATCAAAAATTCAAGTCATGATTCCTCGGATATGTGGATCGTGTCCGACCGCGCACTTCACAACTTCAAGCATGACAAACTGCAATCGTACGCTTCTTTTCCTATTCTATCTTCTGAAGAAACCAGCATTAATCAAGTAACCTATCAGGCATCGACAAACCAATTATGGCTTGCCACAACTAACGGTGCGGTTAGGGTAGATCTCGCCGCTGCACGAAGACTCGATGTCGCTCCGCCAATTCATATAACAAAAGTGTTTAACGACGAAGTCTTGTTGTACGATGAACTGGCAACGATTTCTTCCGGGAATGAATTGAAACGTTTCGTTTTGCCATACAATAGAAATAATGTTTCCTTCAGTTATGCCGGTACAAGTTTTGCACGTGAAGAAGAAGTCCGATATCGGTACAAACTCAGCGGCACAGATGCCCGGTGGTCGGAACCGACTCGAGAGCGGGTCGTTAGATTTCGAAATCTGGCTGACGGTGAATACACATTTTCAGTTATCGCAATCAATCCGGACGGCATTCAATCAACTGAAGCCACTACGGTTTCAGTAACAATTATGCCTCCCTTTTGGAGAGAATGGTGGTTTCTATCATTATTCGGTATCGCTGTTTTATCAACAATAATCGGCACGGTAAGATATTATTCAACTAAGAAACTTAAAAAGCAGATTCACGAACTGGAAAAAGAAAAGGCAGTTCAGAAAGAGAGAGAAAGAATCTCCCGCGACCTTCACGACAATGTTGGATCTCAATTAACAAATATTATAACCGGCATCGGGCTTGCAGAAATTTATTATAAAACAGAAAAACCAAAAGCCGATCAGCTTTTACATTCATTGAAAGATGAAGTAAGGGAAACAATGACTCAGCTCCGCGAAACGATCCGGGCTTTAAAATCAGATGAGATGAGTTTTGATAATTTTGTTATCGAATTAAGAAAGGTTATTGAAAGACATTCAAAATATTATTCCGGGGAAATAATTCTAAATGTAGATAGTGATTCAAAAAATGATATGATCTTGAAGCCGCTTCAAGCTTTGCATTTATTTAGGATAATCCAGGAAGCAATTACGAACAGCATTAAACATTCAGAGGCAAAAAATATAACCGTAAAAATTTTTTATAAAGATGAAATGTTATCCATATCAATAATAGATAATGGTATAGGAATGAAAGAAGAAAATTTTGATTTGATAAATGGAAGCGGAATTGAAAATATGAAAAAAAGAGCCGAAGAAATCGAAGCAGAATTCAAATTGATCTCTGAAAAAAATGCAGGTGTTAGCATTAATGTTATTTTACATGTTAAACGGAAATATTAATAACTCACCTTACGCAAAAATTTATCTTAATTTAATTTCCGTATCACAGAATACTATTCTGTGATACAATTTTACTCCATTTTGATAATTTTTAGAACAATGCTGCGTAAGGTGAGTTAATAATACCTCTAATGGGGTATTTCGCAAAAATTTATAAAGGCTTATTTATTATTTATGGAAAAAGTAAAAATTGCACTTGTAGAAGATTCTAAATTACTACTTGATAGACTCGCAGAAGGATTTTCTTTATATGATTCCTTCAAAGTTGTTGGAAAATATTCTAACGGGAAAAGCATTATAGACTTTTTAGAAAAAAGTAATCCTGAAAATATGCCCGATATTATTTTAATGGATATTGAAATGCCGAAGAAAAACGGGATTGAAGCAACTTTAGAAATAAAAGAAAAATACCCTGAGATAGATATAATGATGCTAACTGTTTTTGAGGATGACACAAAAATATTTGCTTCAATACAGGCAGGTGCTTCAGGATATATGCTTAAAGATGAACCATTCGAAATAATTTTAGATGCTGTTCATGAACTGCATAACGGCGGCGCACCAATCTCTCAATCGATTGCTCGAAAAGTTTTGTCTTTAATTAAAACAAATAATGAAGAAAATAAAAACAATAGTTCAATGCGTCCTGAATTGGTTCTATCTAAACGGGAACTTGAACTTCTTAATGGATTGGTAAATGGAGGCAGCTATATTACTATCGCAAATGATTTGTTTATCAGTCCGCATACGGTAAAGACCCACATCAAAAACATATATAAGAAGCTGCACGTTCATACCAGAGCCGAAGCAGTAAGAGCATGGCTCGGTAAACTTTAGCCCGCTTAATAATTCCGATCAGATTTCATTCAATTCAAAATGCCCCATCTGGGGTATTGATAAAATAATACGCATAGTCCATCTTACAAGAAAAAATTTCACATTAATTAAAAACAAATAAGGACAGATTATGAAAAATATATTTTTACTTTTATTATTGATCTCATCAGTTGCATTTTCTCAATGGACGCGTACGGGCCCTAGCGCCGTTAGCACAAGCGGAATGGTAGCTATGACCAACGGGACACTTCTCGTCGGTACCATCGGCTATGGTGTCTATAAAAGTACGGACGGCGGCGGAAATTGGACCGCAAGCAACATCGGCTTGCCAGCCAACATCGGCTTTGTTAATTATATGGTGAATAAGAATGATACGGTGTTCGCCATCGCTGAAAATCGAGCGACAGGATATACGACCGCTTATCGAAGCATCAACGCCGGAGCGACGTGGTCGGCTGCAAATACCGGCTTACCGCCGAATCAAACATTCGGAAAACTCTTCGTCGGTCCCAAATCACTTTTCTTGCCGCTAGGAATAAACAAACTCTATCGCAGCACCGATGGCGGACAAAATTGGGCAGTTGCAAACACCGGACTCCCGGCCAACGTACAAGTTGATGTCATGTCGCGCAATGGAGATCAGATGTATGCTTGGGTTTCCAACTTCAGCGGCAGCGGTGTCGGCTTGTGCCGCTCAGTCAACAACGGAGACACCTGGACACTCGTAACTTCAACAATCAACTCATTGTTCTATCCTATCCCATGGTCGTTTGCATGGAATGGGTCAACGATGCTCGCTGGAACTTCCAGCGGACTTTTTCGCTCAACCAACAGCGGTGCAAACTGGACCCAAGCCGCAAACACGAATCTTGTCGGCTCCATAGCTCAGGGCATGCAGATTGTTTTTCATAATGGAGTTTTGTATGCAGGAACGCCCGGCTTATTTGGGGGAACTGGGTATTTCATGAAAAGTACAAACAACGGCGACTCATGGTCTCAGCTAACGAATACTCTTCCTACCGATCAACAACGAGCGTTGCAGGCATTTGCAAGCGTTGGCAATACGTTCTATGCAGGTCTTGGAGTCTTCGGTGTCTATCGAACCAGAGACGGTGGCGGGACGTGGGAGCCAAGAAATGGTGGTTTCCCCGTTCAGCCGGTAACAAACTCAATGATAAAAGTCGGATCGAAGATTCTTATTGGCACCACCTACGGCATTTACCAAAGTAGTGACAATGGATTTAACTGGTATCAATCACAGGAAGGCATTGAGTATGTAGGGTATATCACCGCTCTTGCCGCGAACGGCGATACGGTATATGCCGGCTCAAGTGCAGCCCGTGCGTACAGAAGCGTAGATGGAGGACGAACGTTCACCTCCACGGCAAATCAATTAGCTTCAGGTGGTGCAGTGAAAGCGTTTGCCTTCACTGGTAATGCAGTGCTGGCAATCATGACAACATCGAATGCAGTCTATCGTACAACAAACAACGGAGTATCGTGGACGGCAAGCTTCACCGGAATTACAAATACAGGTGGTTTAACAGTGGCGCGTATCGGCAGCGACTTCTATCTTGGTACAGTAAGCGGTCTGTTCAAATCAGCCGATGGCGGAGTGAATTGGACCCGAATTGGAGCTACCGTTCTGGTCAATAACTTTCAGATCTCCGGCATCGCAACTCTTGGCAGCGATATCTATGTGAGTGTCTATAATGCAGGTACTTTGACTGGCGATATTTATAAAAGTGCAGACAATGGAAATAGCTGGACGAAACTAAATATTGCGTTTGCAGGAAGTTATCCAAGCCCTTACTCGTTGATTAGTATGAATGGCAACCTTTACACCGGTGTCTATGCAAATTTTTCGTCATCCGCGACGGTGATGCAAGGGGCGGCTGGAACGACATGGACAGACTTCGGACAGGGTCTCGTGATTCCCGGAGTGGTTCGTGTGAATTCTTTTCTCGTGAGTGGCAACGAGCTGTTGGCTGCGTTTGCAAACATCACCGGAGATCCCTTCGATATCTGGAGACGAACAATCCAGACGACCGATGTTAAAGAAATCGGTGAAAGTGTGCCATCAACATTTGTGCTCGAGCAAAATTATCCTAATCCGTTTAATCCATCTACGGTAATTAATTATAAGATTCCTATTCAAACACACGTACAGTTGATTGTTTACGATATGCTCGGAAGAGAAGTTGCTTTGTTGGTAAATAATTTTCAGCAACCAGGTAATTATTCGGTTTCGTTCGATGCAGGAGGTATTGGGTTAGCCAGCGGAATGTACATTTATAGAATCAACTCCGGAAATTTTTCCGAATCAAAAAAAATGTTGTTGATCAAATAATTTAGGAGACAGATATATGATTACCAAAAAAATTACGTCGTTTTATTTTTTGATTTCTTCACTTACCATAATAATGCTGTTCAATGGTTGCAAGAAGGATGAAAACAATCCGGTAGATACGGGCAATACACAAACTTCTCAGATCGCGATCACCATCGGCAGCGGGACAAAGCCGCAATACTCGTGGAGCGGCGGGAATGTTTTCAGTCTCAGCATTGTGCGCACTGCTAATCAGACAGTTGTAGTATGGGGACTTGCAACTCCGGGACAAAATGGGATAACCTCGCCCATAACGAACGGGACAGCTCCCACCGGATCCGTTGAAACTGCTGGCACAGAGCGAACGCTCACTGCGGGAGTCCAGTATCGCGTTTCAATTTCACGGTTGGATGGCACCATCGGGTTCAAAGAATTTACACCATGATAAATTGTATGGAGTAAGTAGATATGTAATTCTCATTTCAACATTTTTTTCTCTTGATGATTGATTGCGGTGTTTGTGAGTGAATATAAACCATCGGGAAACTAAGATGTGAGTTTTGATGCATCAAAACTATCAAGTGGTATTTACTTCTATAAACTTCAAACCGGGAATTTCTCTTCTACAAAGAAGATGGTTTTGATAAGATAACGGCAAGCGAACTCATATCGCGGTAAACCGCATGGTTGATGTTTGATGGAAGATGGAAAATGTGGGAAATTATATCTAAAATATCTTGACCTGCCTGCAGTTTACATACTGAAGGTATGCAGGCAGGCACAAAAAACAAAAACTTAAATGGCAATACTATAGAATCAGATTATCAAAAAAAGGATAAAAAAATGAAAACAACAAGATTGATCTTAATCGGTTTGCTCGCCTTGATGGGTTTGAGCAATTTTGCAAAGGCACAGGTTATGGTGAAAGATATTGGTGCCGGTACAGGCACTTCAGTTCACGATGGGTTAGCCAACGTCAATGGCATCTTATTTTTTCCTGCAAACGACGGAACGAACGGGGCGGAATTATGGAAAAGCGATGGCACTGCCGCTGGAACGGTGATGGTAAAAGATATTTATTCCGGAGCAACCGGCTCAGACCCTGCTGGGCTGACTAATGCTAACGGCACATTGTTTTTTTGGGCAAAAACCGCAGCATTCGGAACCGAACTATGGAAAAGCGATGGCACCGATGCGGGAACGGTGATGGTGAAAGATATTAGAACCGGGTCTGCTAATTCTTCTCCCGTTCCTTTGACCAATATCAGCGGCACGATATTTTTCAATGCCGAAGACGCGAACGGAAAAGAATTATGGAAAAGCGACGGCACGACTGCGGGGACGATAATGGTGAAAGATATTAATCCGGGCGGTGGTTATGCCAATCCTTCAGATTTAACTAATCTGAACGGCATCCTATATTTTGGCGCGAGTGACGCAACGAATGGGCATGAACTATGGAAAAGCGATGGCACAACTGCCGGAACTGTGATGGTAGCAAACAGTCGTCCCGGTTCAAGGGGTTTAGAACCGTATAGAATAACCAATGTCAATGGTACGTTATTCTTTATGGGAGACGACGGAACAAGCGGGAGGGAATTATGGAAGAGCGATGGAACAGCTTCAGGGACCGTGTTGGTCAAAGATATTAATCCCGTCGGAATCGGTTCACTGGATTTTAATCTAATTATTGCCAACGTTGGCAACACGGTATTTTTTCAAGCAAACGATGGAACGAATGGGCTGGAATTATGGAAGAGCGATGGAACGGCTTCAGGGACCGTGTTGGTCAAAGATATTAATCCTGGCGCAAGCACTTCAATCTCCGGTTCCGGAGGATTAACCTCCTTCAAGGGTAATTTATTCTTACAAGCGACTGATGGAACAAACGGATATGAATTATGGAAGAGCGATGGGACGACTGCGGGCACCATTATGCTGAAAGATATCAATCCCGGCGCAGGCAATTCATTCCCTTTTTATTTTACCGAAGTGAATGGCGCTCTATTTTTTGACGCCAATGATGGAACGAACGGGGCGGAATTATGGAAAAGTAACGGCACAGCCGCAGGCACGGTAATGGTGAAAGACATTAATCCCGGTTCAAGCGGTTCTTTTCCCCGTGGTTTCACGAATGTCAATGGCACTCTATTTTTTTCCGCCGGTGATGGAATCAACGGAAGGGAATTATGGAAATATGCTCCAGTTACAAGCATCTCTCAGACTTCCGATAATTTACCGCAAAACTTTTCATTGTTGCAGAATTATCCAAATCCATTTAACCCAACAACAAACATTCGGTTTGAGGTTTCAGGTTCCGGCTTTGTATCGCTCAAAGTGTTTGATGTTCTCGGAAGGGAAGTGGCAGTGTTGGTTAATGAATATAAACAAGCAGGAATCTACGATGTGAATTTTGATGCTTCAAAACTTTCTAGTGGTATTTACTTCTATAAACTGCAAGCTGGAAATTTCACTTCTACAAAAAAGATGGTTTTGATGAGATAACAAGCAGCAGCATCAGAGGGTACAAAATAAGTTACTTGCTAAGTTGGTATGAAATTATTGTGTTCGCTTAATATTTTTGCTTACAAGGAAATTGTTGCTTGTAAATTAGAAAGTTAGTTGTTACGTTTTTGTTGTAGAAGTAAATCAATAAACCTACTGAATCAATTCCTTCAGAGGATTTACATGTGAGAAAACATTTAACCTGCCTGCCCGCAAGTTAACATTCCTCTATCGTGCCAGATTGGAAGGATAAACTAAGCGTTGCGTTGTTATAATAGTTGGCAGAAATGCTTATATTGCATTCCCGAACCGTTCGTATCTTCTAAAAACTATCTTTGTAAAAAAATAAGACGGTATTGTGAGACAAAAAACCATCAACTTAATTTTCAAAATTGCAAAAGAGAAAGACGCTTTTGATAAGTTGGAGAAGCATCTTTCCAAGACAACGAGAAAAGAGTTTTCAGAAAATATTATTGAGTGTGGCATCTTACCCGAAATGTTCGGACACGACAGTTCAGAAGAAAAACTTTGGGCAAAACTCTCTGACATAATTCTTGCACAATCTCTCAATTACTTAGGAATTAAAGCAGAAGTTCTTGGGGCAAGAGGAAACTCCGCAGATGTTTACGGCAAGACAAACAAATATTCAATCGTTGGTGATGCAAAAACTTTTCGCTTAAGCAGAACAGCAAAAAACCAAAAAGATTTTAAAGTAAGTGCGTTGGATAGTTGGAGAAAAGGAAACAACTACGCTATGCTTGTTGCTCCTCTTTCGCAATATCCAAATCGTTCGAGTCAAATTTACAGTCAGACGATTGATAAAAATGTAACATTACTTTCATACGCACCTGTATTTTCTTCTTGACTTTCATAAAGCACACAACATACAGCCAATTTGGGAAACAGGTAATGCTTTAAAAGAAATTACAAAGCCCAATCTACTTTCAAGTTCGTTGAATTACTGGGAAGCCATTGACAAAACTGTTTGTAAAACGGTTGGAAAAAGTATAGATGATTTAAAAAAATACAAACAACTTGAAATTGCGAAGACAAAAGAAATAGGAAAAGAAGGAATTACTTATTGGAAAAATAAAATCAAAGAGTTTTCAAAACTTTCAAAAGAGGAAGCAGTAAGTCTCTTGATTAAGTCAGAGAAAATTGAAGCAAAAATTAAAATGATTGAAAAAGCAATCAACATAAAAATTCCGCTATGAATAACAGATATTTGAACACAATAACAAATGCAGACTGTTTGGAACACTTGGCACACTTGAAGAAGGAAACGATTGATTTATTCCTTTCGGATATTCCTTACGGAATAAATTTAGATGAGTGGGATGTATTGCACAACAACACTAACTCTGCTTTACTAGGACAATCACCGGCGCAATTTGGGAAGACAGGTTTTAAACGGAGAGGCAAGCCCATTAACGGTTGGAGTTCGGCTGATAGAAATAGTGGTAAAGAATATCAACAGTGGTGCGAGAGTTGGGCAAAGCTGACTTTCCCGATTATGAAAGAAGGTGCATCATTATTTGCCTTTGGTGCAAGACGGACACTTCATAGAGCTATTAATGCTCTTGAGGACAGTGGATTTTTGCTGAAAGATGTTTTGGCTTGGAAAAAACCTTCTGCACATCACAGGGCACAACGCTTTAATAATGTTTTAGAAAAACGAGGACTTGATAGCGAAATGTTGGAATGGGAAGGTTGGCGGCTCGGGAATCTCGCACCGATTTATGAACCCATTGCCTGGTTTTTTAAACCATATAAAATCACAATTACTGACAATATTTTAAAAAACGGTGTTGGTGCAATCAATGTAGAAGAATGTAAAATCAACGGCGTAAGCCCGACAAACTTATTAGAGTTCGGCTTTGAAAAAGACGAAACAAGAATACACGAAGCACAGAAACCCGTTGCGTTGTTTGAATTCTTAATCAAACTCACAACAAAAGAAAATCAAATAGTGCTTGACCCATTTATGGGAAGCGGCACAACAGCAGTTGCAGCAAAAAAACTTAACCGACAATTTATTGGCTTTGAAATTAGCGAAAATTATTATCTCAAATCGCTTGAACGACTTGATGACACTTTACCTGTATCTTACAAGAAAAAACAAAACGAGAAACAGATGAGTTTAATTTTAGAAGAACAAGTGAAGTATGCTAAATTGAAACATTAGTGCTTTGTGGAGACCGTTAACTCACACGCATTACAACAATCACCCACCCAAATTCAATTTGCTTTTCTAAACGATTGCCTATATTTTCACAACCCATAATTATTAACATGAACTATCGGAGAAGAAATGAAGCCATTAAAAGTTGTTTTAATTATCCTTCTTGGATTATCGGTAACATTCGCACAAAATAAGAATCAAACAAAAGAAAAGTCACCATCGAAAGTGAGAGCTCAATCATCGGTAACATTAAAAACCCAAGGCGATTCTGTTAGTTATGCAATCGGTCAAAATATATATCAAAATTTGACCGATCCATTCTTACAAATGAACTTTAATGTTCTAATAAAATCTATTCAAGATGCAATGAGCGGTAAATCCGATATGACCCAGGAAAAGGTTATGGAAGTATTAACTGCTCTCAATAAAAGGGGACAAGAGCGACAGGCGGCAATGCAAAAAACAGAGAATGAAAAGAAAGAAGCTGAGATGGCTCCTATTATAGAAAAAAATAAAAAAGATGGGGAAGCATTCCTTGCTGAAAATAAAAATAAAGAAGGTGTTAAGACTACTGCCAGCGGACTGCAATACAAAGTTCTTGTAAACGGTACAGGTCCATCACCTAAAGATACAAGTAAAGTAAAAGTACATTATGCAGGAAAACTATTAGACGGAAAAGAATTCGATAGCTCTTATAAACGCAATCAACCGGCAGAATTTCCTCTGAACCAAGTAATTAAAGGGTGGACTGAAGGGTTACAATTAATGCATGTCGGCGACAAATTTGAATTCTATATTCCTTATCAGCTTGCTTATGGTGAAGAAGGAAGAGGGGAAACAATTCCGCCTGCTTCTGTTTTAATTTTTGAAGTTGAGTTGCTTGATATTATAAAATAGTGATTAGTTGTTTGTGATTGGTGGTTGGTAAAATCTAATCACCAATCCCATGTGAATATTATCTTTATTCAATTTATAATTACGTCTCTGTACTCTCTGTTGGTGTAATTTCATCAGATGGTTTTATTTCTACACTCGGTTCTTGTTCTTCAATTATTCTTTCTACTGGTTCAACTGCGTGCTGGAAACTGCTAACTGCAAACTCAGTCTTAACTTTTACCACAACTTTCTTTACTTCTTTCGGAATATTGATTGCCATGCCAGGCATATGCACATCGGATGGAAAGAATATTGCAAAATGTCCTTCATCGGCAATTAGAAAATTTCCTTCACCTTTATATATAGCGTAGTCTTTTTCTTCATTGTACTCTTCCATAACAATAACTTTAGTCGTTTCTGTAAATCCCATTTTTTCTTTACCGGAAACAATGTATTGAACATCTATATATTTTTTGTGTGCTTCCCATTTACCGGCGCTGAACGGTTTTGTATTATAAGTCTGAACCAGCGCAAAAATATTCTCGCTGTCAATTTCATATTTGCCGGGTTCAAGATTTGTAAAATCTGTTTGTAATAAATATTGAAGAGCTTTTGTAATTCTTTCACCAAGTGGAAAATATTGGTTAGCATTTTTAAGACGATCGAAAACCATACAACCTCAAGAATTATTTTTGAAAAATATTGAGTTGTTTAATAAAGCTTAAACATTAATCCTACGACAACCATGTAGAAGTCGCTTTTTATATCAGATGTAGTTTTAGCTCTATTAAATTTTGTCTTTTCTATTACATAACGTATATCTCCGGTCAATATAACATTCCCTAATGGTATCTCAGCTCCAGCGCCGGCATGGTAACCAATTTCGCTATAAGTCTCTGAAGCAAATCCGCTATATTCAACTTTTGTGTTATACCAACCGATTCCGGCTTCTAAATGTATAAATGGTAATAAGCCAAGAAAACCGGTAAACATAATTGGGTAGGTTATTGTTTTGATTGCACCGCCCATATATTTGTCAGCTTTATAACCAATTGATCCTTCAACTTTTAATCCTCCAAGACCAATTCTTACCGCAGCTGAAGGCATGATTACTGCATCGGCATCTTGTGATTTTACATAAGCGCCCTGAGCTCCGATTGCTATACTTTGAGCGTTAATTGTTCCAGCAATAATTATTAATATTATTATGGAATACAGCTTTTTCATTCTAACCTCCAAGTTTAGTTATTATAACATAATCAAAAAATTTATAGAATAAAATTTATTTCATAACACCAAATGAGATGTTAGACGGATACTGCTTAGAAAAATAAACACGGTGAAATGCTTTCCGGAAATCTTCTTCTTTAGCATTATATATATCAACAAATTTTTGCGGATTACGGTCAATGAACGGGAAAAAGCTGCTCTGAATTTGAACCATTATTTTATGTCCTTTCAAAAATGTGTGGTCAACATCGTTCAAATTTATTTTTACTTCTGTAACTTGATTTGGAATGAACGGTTGAGGTTTTTCAAAACTGTCTCTGAATTTGCCGCGCATGATTTCGTAACGAATTAATTGCTGGTATCCGCCCATCTCAATGTTATTTGGATTTGGGTTTGGATTTTTTGTGCTGTCCGGATAAACATCAATCACCTTTACAACCCAATCAGCATCTGTCCCTGTAGTTGAAACAAAAAGATCAGCCAGAATTGGTCCGCTGACTGTAACGTCATTTTCAAGAAGTTCGGTTTCAAAAACAAGAACATCCGGACGGGAAGAGGCAAAGCGTTGGTCATCACTCATGTAAGTTCTATAATAGTGTAAACCGGAATCGTGAAATTTCCCGACATAAGGAACAGGTTTATCCGGGTCGCTTAAAAATTCATCAAACAGATTTTTCTTTTCGATCGGTTTATTCCAGCTCAATTTTTTGTTTGTAGTTAGAAAGAGTGATTTTTTTTCAGCATCCTTCGGAGGCCATTCATTATAATTTACCCACACATTTGAACCGGTTCTGAATGTTACGGCTTCTGAAAGATTAAATTGACCGGTCTCTTTGAGATAATAATTGAAAAAAGGAAGAAGGATTTTATTGTTGTAATAATCACTTGTACTTTGCCCAAATGTAAAATCGCCGAACGAACTGCCATCGTTGCGTGACCAACCGCCGTGATACCAAGGACCCATTACAAGATGAGTTTCGTTCTTTGAATTTTTTTCTTCGATTGATCTGTAGATATTAAGCGGTCCATACAGATCTTCGGAATCATACCAGCCGCCAACGATAAGTACAGCCGGCTTAACGTTTTTAAAATGCGGAAGATTATTTCGTGATTTCCAAAATTCATCATACGTGCCGTGCTTCAACATTGCATTCCAGAATGGAAGTTTATTCTCCAAATATTTTTTGTTTGCGTTAGGTAATGGTCCAAGTTTCAAAAAGAAATTATACATATCGGGGGAATCATATTGCGGTGCTGGTTTCCATTGTGTGGTTAGAGAATCGCGCTGCTGATCAAACCCTTTGAAGAAGTTGAATGACATTGAAAGAGTTAACGCGCCGTGGTGGTGCATATCATCGCCGATGAACCAATCTGCAATCGGTGCTTGCGGTGAAACAGCTTTTAGAGCCGGATGAGAATCAATCAAAGACATAGCTGCGTAAAATCCGGGATAAGAAATTCCCCAGATGCCAACATTGCCGTTATTGTGTCTCAAATTTTTGACGAGCCAATCAATTGAATCGTATGTGTCGGTAGTTTCATCAAAATCTTTGCTGCTCTTTTTATTTGGTATGTAAGCACGCATGTTATCATATTTACCTTCGCTAAGAAATTGTCCGCGGACATCTTGAAAGACAAAAATAAAACCATCTTTTGCAAACGTATCGTTCGGTCCAAGGTTTTGTGGAAATTTATCTTCACCGTATGGTGCAACGGTATACGGAGTTCGAACCATAAGGATAGGATAATTATTTGTAGTGTCTTTCGGGGAATAAACAGAAGTGAAAAGTGTAACACCGTCACGCATTTGAATGCGATAATCTTTTTTCAAGTAATTCTCTTTTATCCATTCCACTCCCTGCGCAAATTGCAGCGATGAAGCAAAGAATAGAATTATAATCAGCAATTTTTTCATAACAATTTCTCCATTGATGGATGCGAATTTACTTCTTTGATTTCTCCCGCTCAACATAATTTCTTTTCATTTAATTAATATTAGTTTTTTTGTTTGGATGAAATTTTCAGCATGTAATTGATAATAATAAACTCCACTGCTTAATTGACTACCATTGAAGTGTACTTGATGATGTCCTGCCGATTTATCTTCATTAACCAAAGCAGCAACTATTTTGCCCAAAGCATCAAATACTTTCAATGATACAAACGATCTAGATGGAAGACTAAAAGAAATAGTTGTTGCGGGATTAAATGGGTTAGGATAATTTTGATAAAGTACAAATCCAGTTGGAATGCTTGCCTTTGTTAATTGATCAATTGAAGTGATTATTCCATACTTAGCTTTTAATTGAATAATTCTGTTGTATGATTCTTCAATCCTATTTAAAGAAATTTTTCTTTGATTAACTTTTTCTTCGATGATATCAATAATATTTCTAACAAGTGATGATCCATTCCTTAAAACCGAAGTATAGAGTAAAATATCGTTGCCGGCATTTACTGCATATTCAACTGCATCCTCAAAAGAATAATTTAATGTTATTGCCTGCATAGCCATGCCGTCTGTAATTGTCACTCCGTTAAATCCTAGTTGGTTTCTTAAAATATCTGTTGTAACATTTTTTGAAAGTGAAGCTGGATAAGCTGAATCAAGATGCGCGTTGTAAAGATGCCCAATCATTACTAAATCTTTATAACCTTGTGAAAATAAAGATTGATATGGTACTAATTCAGAATTCGACCAAGTGTTGGTTATATCTGTAAAACCCAAATGAGAATCTTGTAATGCACTGCCATGCCCGGGAAAGTGTTTTAGACATGTTAAAATATTTTTTTTGTTGAACTCATCTATAAACCATGAAGCATGCTGAAATACTGTCTCCGGGTTTTGCGAAAAACTTCTCTCCAATTTGCCAATTGTCGGACTGTTTGGATTAACATTCACATCAACAACCGGTGCAAGATTAACATTAAAACCGCATTGCTTTAACCAAGATGCCATAGTGCTTGCAGATTTTCTTGTTGAATCTTCCCGGTTAAAAACTGTTCCAAGTGTGTAAGCTGTATAAGAATTTTTAAATCCGTTAGTGCTATTTAATCTTGCAACTTTACCTCCTTCTTGATCTACTGCAATAAAAGAAGGAGTTTTAGAAAATTGTTTGATTGAATCGTTAAGAAGTTTTATTTGATTTGGATTTACAATATTTCCGGCAAATAAAATTACACCGCCCAGATTCCTCCGCTGCAGATCAACTTTTATTGTGTCGTTAAGTCTTGTTCCGGTAAAACTTGCCCAAATCATCTGCCCAATCTTTTCTCTAAGTGTCTGGGCACGGATGATGGAATAATTTATTCCAAAAAGAATTAAAACAATTATAAAACAGAATTTTTTTATCATGATAAAGATGATTTTTAGAATATTTAGAATATTCTAAAATTGTTAAGAAGTAATTACTTCATTAGCCGAAGAAATTATTGATTCTGCTAATTCTTCGTTTGAAAGTCTTTTGGTAATTAAAAACTCTTTTCCGCCGGCAACCAACAATTCCGACGGCATTGATCTTAAATTATAAATACTGCCCATTGAATAACAATAAGCCCCGGCATTTTTAATAATAAGCTTGTCCCCTTCATGTATTTCGGGTAATTCTCTTTGTTCGGCAAAGCAATCGCCCGTTTCGCAAATATTCCCGCATACATCGTAAATTTTTAATTCACCGTTAGGATTACTTATATTTTCTATTTGATGATGTGAACCGTAAAGCAACGGACGAATAAGGTGATTAAATCCGGAATTGGTACCTGCAATCAATCTTCCCCTGTTATTTTTTATGGTATTCACTTCTATTAAAAGATATCCCGACTCGGCAACAATATATTTACCGGGTTCAAAATACATATCTAAATCTCTCCCGTATCGTTTGCAAAATTCGGAAAAAATAGAACTGATACCTTCTCCAAAGCCGGCGTAATCAATTCTTGTACTTGTAGGTTTATAAGGAATTTTAAATCCTCCGCCGAAATCAATAAACTTTAAATGCGGGAAATCCTCTTGATTAGCAATTTTAAGCAAGTTGGTCATACTTTCATAAACTTTATCTGTTTCACCGATTCCCGAACCTGTGTGCTCGTGAAGCCCAACGACTTTAATATTATACTTATTAGTAATCTCTTTTACAGAATTAACTTCTGACAACAATATTCCGAATTTAGTAATATCGCCGCCGGTTTTTACATGCTTATGTGCACCTGCGTAAACATCCGGATTAAATCTAATGCAGACTTCACTTCCCGGATAAGCAGCGGCATATTTTTGTAACCTGCTTAATTCGCCGATATTAAAGAGCACGCCGGTATTTTTTACTTCGTGCATTTCTTCATCGGTAATATTATTCGCTGTGTATAAAATATCTTCTTTTAAGAATCCCAATTTTAATGCAAGATGAACTTCCGCCGGACTAACCGTATCAAGATAAGCTTTACTGTTTTTTAACAAATTCAAGATTCCGATATTATAATTGGCTTTCATTGCATATAATATTTTCAGCTTATGCCATGTTATATACTTATAAAGCTCTTTGTACCGTTCAACAATTAGATCGGCATCATATACATATAAGGGCGTGCCATATTTTTCGGCATAATTAATAAATGATTTTTTATCAATTGAAGTAATCTTTTCCATAGTTTCTGTTTTTCCTAAATAAATGCCCATCCCAACCCTTCCCAAAGGGAAGGGCTTTTTTTATTAAACTCGTTCGGTGTATTTAATCCCCGAACTTCGTTATATAAAGATAACCCCGCAGCAAGCTGCGAGGAATTCTTTTGATTAAATAATCTTTTTAAGCTCATAAATCAGATAATCAATTTGCTCGGAAGTATGAGAAGAAAATACAACAATTCTTAACGCACCCTTCTCTCCGGCACCAATATATTGAATGTACTGTATCACAATATTTTTTTTCATCAGTTCATTTTGAAGTTTCTGCATTTCCGGTTTGCTATTCATTGTCCATGCTGCGATAGGTACATTTGTATCTTCTACTTCAATACCTAAATTCATTAAACCGGTTTTCAATCTTTTGGCATTCTCCCATAATTTGAGTTTCATTTCCGGTTTTGATTTAACCAATTTTAATCCCGTTAAACTTGCAGCTGCTGCAGATGAAGGCGGCGGCGTAGATCCATTTTGTATTTGATTATTTTTAATCTCCTCAATAAATTTTTTATTTCCGGGAATGATTCCACCAAATCCTCCAAAAGCTTTCGAAAAAGTTCCTCCGAAATAAAATCTTTCCGAAGTTAAACCATAATGTTCATAAGTTCCTCTTCCGTTAGGTCCAAGAATGCCAAGCGCGTGTGCATCATCTACCCATAAAATTCCGTTATATTTTTCTATAACACTCGAATATTTATTGATAGGGGCAATCTTACCGAAGATCGGAAAAATTCCGTCCGTTATTACCAATGGTTTTTGATCGGGTTGAAGATTTTGAGAAATTTTTTCTTCGAGATCAGCTTCATCCAGATGTGAAAATTTATAAATAGGTTTCCCGCTTAATTTAGCAGCATATTCATTACTGTAGTGTGATATCTCATCAATAAATACTGCATCGAACATGTTTTTATTAATAAATGCTTGCACTGCGGCTAAATCAGTTAAAAATCCGGAAGATAAATAAACGGCATCATCACAATTAAAAAATTCTGCCGCTTCTTTTTCAACCTCCAATAAAAGTTGTGTTGTTCCATAACTATTTCTGGAAGACGAACTATTAATCCCATATTTTTTTAACGCGTTAATAGCTGAGTTAATTACGTCTTCATTCTTATGCAGTTCGTAATAACTTGTTCCTCCAAAATAAAAATATTCTTTACCGTTTATTATTGTTTTGGCGCCCGGGGCACTATCCATTAAATAATGCTGTTCAATATTTTTAAGATTTTCAGTTTTCATGTGATAATTATTTTATAAGAGCATCGTAAATTATTTCTACAGGATGGAATGCGGTTCTTTCCGTTCCATCCTTAATTTGGTGCCTGCAGCTTGTACCGGGTGCGCAAATAACAGTATCAGAATGTTCTTCTCTAATTGCAGGAAACAGAACCAATTCACCGACTTTCATTGACAAATCATAATGTTCTTTTTCATAACCAAAGGCACCGGCCATTCCGCAGCATCCGGATGGAATTTCTTCAACTTTATAATTTTTCGGTAATGAAAGTGCTTCAATTGTTGCGCTTGTAGATGCTATTGCTTTTTGCTGGCAATGACCGTGTAGTTTGATCTTTCTGAAATTATTTGTAAAAGATGCAGATGAAATTTTTCCTTTCTTTATTTCCGAGGAGAGAAATTCTTCCAATGTAAAAGTTGATTCCGATATTATTCCGGCTGAAGTTTTTAAATTAGTATCAACAAGATCAAGATATTCATCTCTAAAAGATAGAATTGCAGACACTTCAATTCCTATTAATGGAGCAGCCGGATTAATTACATCTTTTAGCAGCATGATGTTTTCGGTTGCTATTTTTTTCGCGTTTCTTAATAAACCTTTGGTAATAAATGTTCTTCCGCTCTCAAAATGTTTTGGAACCAATACTTCATAGCCCAAATGAGTAAGAAAAAGAAAAGTTTTTACGCCTAATTCGGATTCATTATAATTTGTGAATTCATCAACAAATAAAAATACTTTTCCGTTTGGATAATTTGCTTTTTTATACCGGTCTCTATTTTTTTTATACCAATTCAAAAAAGTATTTTTAGATAATAGAGGAAGATTACGTTTCGAACTTAATCCGATTAGTTGATTTGTTAACTTCGATTTTAGAAAGAAATTTACAATACCCGCAAAGTTCGAAATGATAGAATTTATCTTTGGTAAATACGCAATCAATTTGGTTCTTAATGGTATTCCATTCGAATCATAATAATGTTGTAAAAACTCGCTTTTCAATTTTGCCATATCAACACCGGAAGGACATTCGGATTTACAAGCTTTACAGGAGAGGCACAAATCCATTACTTCATAAATCTCGTGATGATCGAATGGATTTGTTTTTTGAGATCTGGTTAAGAATTCTCTTAATGTATTTGCACGCGCTCTTGTAGAATTTTTTTCGTCTCTTGTAGCTCTATAACTCGGACACATAGTACCGCCGAGTAAATCGGTTTTTCTGCAATCCGCCGAACCGTTACATTTTTCAGCCGCTCTTAAAATTCCTTTTGTGCCTGAGAAATTATAAATAGTAGAAATATCTCTGGGTTTCTTATCAACTTCAAACCTTAAATTCGTATTCATAGCAACGGTATTAACAACCTTACCAGGATTAAAAATATTATTTGGGTCCCATACATTTTTAATTTCTTTACATAGTTGGTAATTATGTTCACCGATAACAATTGGAATAAATTCACCTCTTAATCTACCATCGCCATGCTCACCACTTAATGATCCTTTATATTTTTTTACAAGATGTGCAATTTCTTTTGTAATCGTATAAAATAACTTTACATCGAATGAATCTTTCAAATTCAACATAGGTGTTAAATGAAGCTCACCTGAACCAAGATGTGCATAATAGGCACAATCCAAATTATTCTCTTTTAATATTTGATGAAACTCATTCATAAAATCGGGTAAGTCAACCGGACGCACACATGTGTCTTCAATAAACTGTTCCGTTCTTTTATCACCGGGGATATTCGCTAAAAGTCCTAAACCCGCTTTTCTAATAGACCATACTTTATTAACATCATCGTTTAGTAAGAGAGGAAAATGATAACCGTAACCTTCGTTTCTCATCTCCTTTTCAAGATCGGCCGCTATTTGTTTTATTTCATCTTCAGAATCTCTTGCAAATTCCACTACAAGCAAAGCGGCTGGATCCCCTTTTATAAAGAAACGATTTTTCTTTTGCTCAATATTGACCTTCGTACATTCAAGAATTTTTTCATCAATTAATTCAACTGCACCGGGCTTAAATTTCAAAGCAATTAAATTCGCATTAAATGCTTCTTCCAAAGAATTCATGTGAACCGGAATAACACCGACAACTTTTGGAGGAAGAGGAACTAAGTCTAATTTTATTTCGGTAGTGAAAGCTAATGTTCCTTCGGAACCGGCTAATAGTTTGCAGACATTAAAATCTTCATCGCCCATTTCAAAAGCATTACATTTTAAGAGCTGATCAATTGCATATCCGTTATTTCTTCTGTTTATTTCTTGAGACGGGTATTCATTAATTATTTCTTCTTGATTTTTTGGGTTGGATAATATCTCGTTTAATTTTTTATATATTTTATTTTCGAGAGAAGTACCGTTGCATTTTTCAACAAGCTCCTCTTTTTTCATTAATTTAAAACAAACTTCCGAACCATCGCTTAAAATTACATTTGCTTCAAGAACGTGATCGCGTGTTGAACCGTATAAAATTGAATGTGACCCGCATGAATTATTACCAAACATTCCGCCAAGCATACATCGGCTGCCGGAAGCAGTTTCAGGACCAAAGAACAGTCCATAGTTTTTCAGATAAATATTCAATTCATCCAATACAACCCCGGGTTGTACTTTAACCCATTTTTCTTCGGAGTTAATTTCGAGAATATTATTCATGTATTTTGATATATCTACAACAATACCATTACCAACAACTTGCCCGGCTAATGAAGTACCGGCAGCTCTTGGAATAATCGGAATATTATTTTCGGATGCAAATCTTACAATTAGTTTTATGTCTTCTTTTGTTTTGGGAAGAACAACTGCTCGTGGTTTCTCTCTATAAGCAGAAGCATCTGTAGCATAAATTATTTTTGATAATTCATCTAATAGAATATCACCTTCAAACTTTTCTCTTAATTTATCATCATCATTTAAATACAGTTTATTATCAGGAAACTCTATCTGCATTTCTATTTTTCCTCTGACGCGCAAGTACTTCAATCGTTCTTATTCTATCTTTATATTCATTATAATAGTTTTGCTTATCAATATCCAAAGCAGCGTCCGAATTACCTTCCCATCTTCTGCAAAGATAAATAGGTTCATAAATTCTGCCTATTTGATAATCTCTCGATATCATTAATCCAATAGCATAATCTTCACCGTAACTAACATTTGGAATTTTGTATTCACGAAGAATTGGTGTATAAAATGCACGTGGCGCACCGAGTCCGTTAATTCTTAGCGCATTATTTCTGCCGTTGTCGGGTGTCCACTCTTTATGATCAATGATGCCCGGAGGAATTTCTTCGAGCTTAAAATTGGTCATTCTGTATGAACCGATAACCATTGCACATTTTTCTTTCTTAAAAGTATCAACAACAGTTTGAACCGTATTTTCATTTGCATAAACATCATCGCTGTCTAATTGTATTGAAAACCTGCCGCATAATTTATTCTTAACCGCTTCATTCCAGCATCCGCCAATTCCCAAATCTTTTCTTTCCGGGATAACATGAATTAACCGCAAATCTTTTGCGGCAATTTCTTTTATCTTGTCGGTTGTTCCATCGTCAGAATAATTATCAACAACGATAAGATTGAATTTAAAATCGGTTTTTTGAGAAAGGACAGAATTGACGGCATCGCTAATTGTACTAATTCTATTTTTAACCGGAATTATAACTGATGCTTCATATTCGAAATTGTCATTCTCAATTTCAATTTCTTTGAAGTTAGGAGCGAGATAAGCATCTATATTCTTAAGATGCTCTGTTACAGCTTTTTCCATTTCAATTTGAACGTCACGGTTCTTAGGATTTACATAATCAAATTGTTTTGCGCCGCTCATTCGTAAATCTGTTTCAACGGTTGTATATAAAAACTCCGGAATTCTAATAAATTGGCTAACACAAGAAAGATGTAGTCTTAGTGAATAAGTTCCGGCGTATTTGTATTCATTTTCGTTTTTAAAGGAGTTAAGAAATTCTGCGTTTATGAAGAGAAGATTTCCAAAATCAAAATCATCTCTTAAACTTCCCAACTGATAATCATTTACCGGATGCCGACTGATTAAGTTGTCTTTAATGATATGATAATTTGAATAGACTAATCCGGCACCTGTGGAGTCTATTACATTATAAAACCTTTCAACAGCAAACTGGCCGAATTGATATTTGTTGTCTTGGGTGAATAACAATATGTATTTCGTTTGAGTTTTTCTAATGATCAAATCAACTGTTGCTGAACTAGTTAAATCGCTTACGCTAAGGATCTCACAATTTCTTGGCGCTTCATTTTTTCCATCGTTAGCTAATAAATAAATTTTAGAAACGAGCGCGCAATTATGTAGTTCATTGATTGTATCTATGCTGTGCGGCGATCCACTATAAGGAAGAAATACGGTAATCATCTATTTCTATATCTCCGGTTATGCATCATTAATTTTTCAAATGAGTATTAATTAAACCATTTTTTGAATTTCAACTATCACGACCTGAAGAGGGTGTGTGAAAATATTAATTGTAAAGCGAGATTCATCTCGCTAATTGCGGAAAAAATAATATTTTCACAGCATTTATGAGCGAAATAAATTTCGCTATACAATTATCACACATCCTCTGAAGGTCGTGGTTATATGCAATACAAAATTTATATACAAAGAGAGAAGAAATGAATTCACAATTTCCTTTATAAAGAATTCCCCTCTTAATAAATGAATATTAAGAGGGGAACTTGAATCTCACAACAAACAACTTCTTTTGATGATGTCCTTATTTCATCAACAGCATTTTCTTGGAAATTCTATAATTACCGGAAGTAAGAGTATATACATACATTCCACTTGATAGTTTTGCAGCATTGAAATCTACCTGGTATGTACCAGCACTCTTGTATTCATTTAATAGAGTTGCAACTTCCTGACCGAGTGTGTTATAAACTTTTAAGCTAACAAATCCTTGTTCAGGAATTGAGAACTTAATATTTGTAGTTGGGTTAAATGGATTAGGATAATTCTGTGATAATTCATATCCAACCGGCAGTTCATCTAATTGTTTTACATCAGTAGCGCCTTGAACCACTTTTTGACATATATCAGATGTGCCTACACCAAAACTTCCCAGGTAAGCAGTTTTTCCATCAAGACTGAAAGCCAATGCTCTTGGTCTTTCTGCTTTAGTAGTTTCTGAAGTAGGATCAGACCATTTCCATTTTAGACTATCAACAACTTTCTTCTGAGTAAAATCATACGCATACCAAGTTCCTTTAGTATATGGGGCTGTCGGTAGATCATTTTGAGATCCACCAGACATCCAAAGATGACCGGTTTTTGGATGCCATGTGAATGATTCAACCTTAGCTCCAATCATAATAGAATCCTTCAGAGCAAAGCTGTCGAATTCACTTGCACGTGTATAAACGTATACTTTACCTGTTGTATATCCAGCCCAATAAATAGTATTACCATCTTTAGAAACTTCAAAACTTCTCGAGAAACCTTGTGTAGCCGGTAATGCATTTCCAATTAACGTAAGATTCTGATCATACATTTCCATTGGGGCACCAGTTGCAGCAGGAACCACCGGAGCGATAAATATAGTACCGGATGTTGTGGCAACAGCAGGTGCAGCAGCTGTATATTTTAACTGAACTTTCTTGATACCCAATCCGGTTTTGTAGTCTATTTTATAAAGAAATTGTGGTATAGCGGTAGGAAAATTAGGAAGAGAAACAGCCTGACTACCAGTTGTCATAAGGATGTTGCCATCATTGCTTAATCTAAAACCTCTGTTTGAAGTGTACAATGTATCACCTAATATTTTCCATATTGGAGAAAAAGGTAATTGCGTTCCGTCTGGTTTAAAGACATAAATTAGATATACATTTTTTTTAAGAGTATCGCCAGGAGCAACACCAAATTTAACTTTCGGTCCAAACCATCCAACCCATATATTACCGACAGGATCAACCACAGTTGCATGGTTCTGACCTTTATGAAAAGTAGCATTAGGAAAAACTCCTTGATTTGTCCACTGGGCTTTGCTAACGCTCGCTGTGAGTAAAACTACAGCAAGTAATAATGTAAGTTTCTTAAACATAGTGACTCCTATTTATTATTAGAAATTAAGTTGGTTAAATCATTTATGAGATCAATAAATATTTATTTTTATTTACAACAATTATTATCTTCCATAATAAGGTGCACTCAACTTTTGCATATCAACACGAACTAATGTATGTAGAATAGCTCCTGCATCTGTATATTCTCTAATGTAGAATAAATTCTTCTTTGTACCCCAAGCGATAGACCTAGCAAAAGGTTTAATCAACCCGGGATATAAACTTGAAGCAGTGCCGCCGCTAGTAACTACTATAAACGAATCACTTTGATCAGTTCCAATTATTAAGTCATCATTTTCAGAAAATGTCATTGCACCTATTTGGACTTTATTCAAACCATACTTAGCACCAATATCAAAATATTTTTCTATGCTGCCTAGTGATGTATTTGAATTAATTTTGTACCTATAGATTGCCTCTTCATTATCCTTTTTACCAGCAACGTATAAATAACCATTATAAACTCTTAATGCAGAAACAGTATAATCAATAGGGAAAGCAGTTATGTCTTTATTTGGTGTCACACTGAAGAAACTTCCTCCACCTCCAGCAGCCCAAATATTTTTACTTGCATCAAAATCTAATGTGATTATCGAAATACCGGTTGGAAAAACAACATAAGTAGAGCTAGCAACTCCCTCAGAAACTTGAAATATCGCTCTCAAATTTCTTGTGCCGTAAATAATATTATTCGGTCCTACTTTCATATCAAAAAAGAAAGATTCCGCTCCTCTTGGTGCAAAACTTGAAAGTACTCCGGTGGAAGAAATCTTTTTGATGCCCTGATCCTTAAGGTACACAAAAACATTCTCGGATTTATCTACCGCCACTGTCATAGGATCATCAACACCTTTTGCAAATGTATAATATACGCCAACAGCTTCCAGCAGATTATACTTAATAATATTGCTGAAGTTTTCAACACCTTGTACAGAAATTTTAAGATCAAGATTAT
>Ga0209514_10001743_pt1 | contig 36067 bp, 58 predicted proteins | sample Subgrocontami58m_FD_187452 | JGI IMG/M metagenome (GOLD analysis project Ga0209514, IMG submission 187452) | Subsurface groundwater microbial communities from S. Glens Falls, New York, USA - GMW37 contaminated, 5.8 m (SPAdes) (version 3) | ecosystem: Environmental > Aquatic > Deep subsurface >...
GTAACGATTGCGGACACGATCACAAGGAGCACGACGAAGGTGGTCTCGGAGGCGGTTATACTAGCCGACACCATAGCGCGGAGCGTAACGAGGGAGCTCTCCGAGGTGATGGTCATTGCCGACACGGCGATCAAAACCATTTCGCGCACGCTCGCGGATGCGGTGGCGGTTGTAGATTCGGTCATAAAAAGCACCACGCGGTCCATTTCGGAATCGGTCATACTTGCAGACATCCTTACTGCGTTGCGCACGACGTACGCAGTTCTTACGGAAACGATTGCGGTAGCCGACACGGCGATCAAAACCATTTCGCGCACGCTCGCGGATGCGGTGGCGGTTGTAGATTCGGTCATAAAAAGCACCACGCGGTCCATTTCGGAATCGGTCATACTTGCAGACATCCTTACTGCGTTGCGCACGACGTACGCAGTTCTTACGGAAACGATTGCGGTAGCCGACACGGTTGTAAAGAGCACGACGAAGGTGGTCTCGGAGGCGGTTATACTAGCCGACACCATAGCGCGGAGCGTAACCCGAATCTTCTCCGAGGCGCTCGCGCTCGCGGACACGGCGCTCCGGACTGTGCAAAGAACCCTCACGGAAGCGATCACCATCGCGGACGCCATAACGAGATCGGTGACGGTGGTACTGACCCAGCAGATCACGCTCGCCGAAGTTTTCACGACCGCGCGCGGACGCGCAACGTCCATAGGAAACTTCATAATAAGGTCGACCTACGGCGCCATGCGGACGCTGTATGAGAAGGGGCGCACATTCACCCTTAGAAACAACTGACATGACTAAAATTATAGAGGTGGTGCAGAGCGACAAGGAATACCGCATCGACTTCACTTTGAAGGATGCGAACGACGCGGCGATAGACCTGACGAGCGGGACACCCCTCGTTTTCAAGGCCCAGCTTGAGGGCGGCACCGCGCTCGCGGTTTCCGGCAACATGACTGTGGGAACCCCGACCGCCGGCATGTGCTACTACCTCGTGCAAACGGCTGACTTTGCGACGGCGGGCAGGTACTACGCCGAGGTGGAGGTCACCTTCACGAACGGCAAAGTGATCACATTCACCGACATAGTTATCCTCGTGAGGCCTCAGCTTCCGAGGACCATATAGGCACAAGGTCGAAAATTAAAACGTGCTACACTAAAAAAATGAACGAAGCAATCAAAAAACTTTCCGAAGAAGTGAAGCAGGCGATGGTAGTCGTATTCGCCTCCGCGGCGACAAAATCGCTCATTGAAGCGACGAAGGCGGCCGCCGACTCGGGCAGCTTTGAGGTCATAATCTCCACGGCCGACATAGACCGGCAGGGCGAGACAGTAAAGCAGGACGGGTGGAATCTGAAAAACTACCTGAGCAACCCCGTGGTGCTTTGGGGCCACGACTACTACAGCTTGCCGATAGGAATTACCGAGAGCATCGAGGTCGTGGACGGCAAGCTTCTCGCAAAGGGCAAGTTCGCGCCGGAGGAGGCGAACCCGTTCGCGCAACAGGTGCGGCGGCTCTACGACTTGAAAATTGTCCGCGCCACGTCCGTCGGTTTTATAGCGAGCGAGATGGAGGGCAGCATCATCACGAAGGCGGAACTCCTCGAGTTCTCCTTCGTACCCGTTCCGGCCAACCCCTACGCCCTTTCTTTGGCGCAGGCGAAGGAGCTCAAGCTCGACCTCGCCATGATAGCCACGAAGGGCCTGAAGCTCGAAGTGAAAGAAAAAGTGGTGGGCGATGAGTGCACAATGGATAACGGCGAAATAGGAACGATGCAGGACGACGGCAACGGAGGAATGGTGTGCAAGCCGAAGGCGGCAAAAGCGGAGGGCGATGCTTGCACTATGGACGACGGGAGCGAGGGAATGATGGAAATGCACGACGGCGGGATGGTATGCGTGGCGAAAGCTGCGAAGTACTTCTGCGGCGTATGCGCGCGTTACTACGCGAAAGGATCCGTATGCCTCGGCGAATTTATAAAGAACGCCGGAGACCCGCCGAACCACTTCGAGGATTGCAAGGCAGACACCAACCTGGCGAAAAAGTGGCTTGAGGCGAAGGACAAGCACTGGCTCCACGGCAAGAAGGACGCAGTCCAGATAGGCGCGATCCTCGCGCAGCTGCAGAACGTGATAGACAACGCGCTCGTGCAGGCGGCCAAGCTTATATTCGACATCATTCAAACCGAGTACGCCCAGAGCGTGGCAGGAAAGGCGGAAATAGCCGCGACGCTCAAGGCGAGCACCTCATTACACGCCATCAAAACCGAAATCGACGACCTCGAGCAGAAGCTCGCGGCCGTCGAGGGGGAGGTACGCCCCGATGGAGGCGCCCCGCAGGAAAGGTCGCAAGACAAGGGATTCATGGAGTCCATGAGGACAGTCGACGACTTCCTCGCGGCTCGCAACATCCTGAAGTCGTTTGTGAAAGCTGCGTCCGGCGCGCTTGAGAATCTCAACGAACGGGAAAGGAAAGCGCGGAAAGGACGCAGACAATAAACGAACATGACACCAGAACAACTCAAACAACTCGAGGAGAAGCTCACCAGCTCTTTCGATACGATCATGGAGGACAAGCTCAAGGCCGTCGTATCGCCCCTCGTGGCTGCCGAGACGAAAAAGATTGTGGAGCAGCTCCGCGTGGAGCGCGCGATCTTGGGGTATGACCGGACCGGACTGTCGGATAAGGCGAAGCTCGCGTTTTGCGAAGTAGCGAAGGCGGCGGCATTGCGCACCGCTATCGACACAAAAGCGAACGAAGCCCTTATCTCCGAGCAGGACAACCGCGGCGGATACCTGATTTCCACGGAAGTCGCGGCGGCGATCCAGCGGATTGCGGCATCGGTCGGCCTCATCATGTCTCAGGCGCAGAAGTGGCCCATGAAAACCGACGAGCTCGACATTCCCGCGTACACCGGATCGTTTCTTGAGGGCGCCTACCTCGGCGTTGACGCAGCGGGCTCCGACACGGCCCTGACCTTCGACCAAGCCAAACTCATCACGAAAAAGTGGCAGCTCTCGTTCGTAGTAGCGAACGACCTGATCGCGGACGCGTCGGTGAACTTGGCGGACTGGCTCCTTGCCCTCGGGGGTGAGGCGCTAGCGAACATGATCGACAAGCAGGGTTTCGTCGGCACCAGCGCTCCCTTCGTGGGGATCATCGAGGACACCGGAATTACCGCCACGCTTATCGCGAGCGGCACCGGTTTCTCGAACTACAAAGTGATCGACGACAGCTCGACCCTTATCGGATCCATCGAGGAGAGCGTGCTCAACGGGGCCGCGTTCTTCATGAACCGGACCGTATGGGCGTCGCTTCGCGTGCAGAAGGGAACGAACGAGTACATCCTCCCCTACGCAGGGGCGGCTTCGAACAACGTGCTCGCGCAATTCCCGAGGCAAGGAGGTTTGACCCCCGCAGGAGAAATCCTCGGGTATCCGGTCTTCACGACCCGCCACCTTCCCACCCTCTCCGCGACCGCGACCGCGACGAAGTTCATCATCTTCGGAAACCTCAAGGCCTACGCCTACGGCGACAAGGGCGAGCTTGGCGTGGAGGAATTCCGCAGTGGGAGCTTCGGAGGCAAGGAGATAGCGAAAGCGGACCAGCGGGGGCTTGTGTACAAGCACCGCCACGCGCTAGTGAATACTTTGTCCGCTGCGTTTGCGATTGCGAAGACGAACTAGTCGCCTTCCGGCTCTGACACTCTCCCCTCCGTGACCTCGCGGTTGGGGAGTAGCCAGAGCCGAAGGGAAAGGTCGAACCTATAAACCCATCGACAACACTATGAGCGAAGAAAACAAAGATCAGGAAGGCGGAGAGCCGACGCCTCCTGCAACACCCGATACCAAAACGCCCCCCGCCTCAGGCGAGGGCGCAGGCGAAGGCGCAGGAGCCAACGCGGGCGCCAGCGCAGGAGAAGGAGGCGCCCCCGCGGCAGCAGCAAGCGCCTAACCGACCACCGCACCGGCTCCCCCGCTATCGTGGCGCGTCCGCGCCCAAAACGTCGAACGAGGGAGGGCCTGACAAGGCCATACGGCAATTAAGTCGAAAAAACCTATGCGCAGCGTATTTGACGGGATAAAACCCGTAGTAGCAATAAACCCCTTCTCAATCACCGCCACCGGCACGCCGCTCGCCGCAAGAGTGTTTGCGGTTGACACCTTCGGGTACAACTCCTGCATGTTCGAGGTGATGACGGGGACCCCTGGGGGCACGGCAGCCTCGGTCACAGTGGCCCTCCAAGTGACGGAGAGCGCAACTTCGACCGGCACTTACACGAACGTGAGCGGAGCGACCGGCACGATTGCGGCGTACACCGGCACCGCCTCAGCGAAGCATCTCCAGATCCGCGTGGAGGATCTCGGCACGACCCGCCTCCGGTATCTGAAGCTCGTTCTGACCGTGACGGCCACGCCGTCCGACGGGCAGACGACCCCTGTGGCCGCGGTCGCGCTTCTCGGGAACGCCTTCCGAAAGCCCGTAGTGAACGCAGCCACGGCATAGCGGTTGAACTTCCGCTCTCTCGGCCCTTCCTGCGGGACCGAGGAGCGGGCGCTCAAAAAGCCCGAAAGTCGAAAGTAACACTTGTTACCATACGAACATGGCAGAAAACCCAATAACCTACGCCCTCACCACCAAGCAAAGGGTGAAGGACCGGATGAATCTAAGCGTCGCTGACCACGACACGCTCATAGACCGCATCATCGCGGCCATAACGGATTTCGTGGAGGGCGAGTGCGGCGGCCGGAGGTTCATGCGCACGACCTACACAAACGAGGTCTATACCATTTTCAATACCAACCAGAAGTACCTCGCGCTGAACCACATACCCATAGGCACCATAACCGCCGTGCAGTACCGCGCGGGCCTGCGCACAAGCCCGACGTGGACCAACTTCGCCGCGGACGATTGGGACATGCTCGAGGACGGCAAGAACGGCCTCGTGCGGGTATGGGGCATAAGCACGGGAGCGAACGCGATCCGCGTGAGCTACACGGCCGGATACCTGATCGACTTTGCCAACGCCGGAAGCCCGACCGCGCACACCCTCCCCGCCGACCTTTCCGACCTCGCGGAGCGCCTCGTGATAAAAGTTTTCAAGCGGCGCAACGACGAGGGGAAGGCGAGCGAGAGCTTCGAGGGCGGCACGGTGCAATGGAAGGATCATGTGGACGACCTCGACAAGCGGACTCTCGACCGCTATAAAAAAATTCCCCAATTCGTATGAGCCAATTTGAGCTGAAAGTAGAAAATCTTGAGCCGCTCCGGCGCGCGTTCCGCGAGTACCCGAAAATAGCCGCGCCCATTTTGCAGCGGGCGCTTTTGGCGACGCAGTTCGTTTTTCAAAAGAACACGCTGAAGGACAACCCCGTGCCGTGGCGCACCGGCAACCTCCTGCAGAGCTTCCGTTTCAAGACCGGCCAGCTGCAGGCCCGCTGGTTTCCCACGGCCCGCTACGCGCCCTTCGTTGAGTTCGGAACGCGGCCGCACGACATATACCCCGTGAACGCGCGCGCCCTCTCGTGGGTTGGCGGCGGAGGTGGCCGATACGTGACGGCGGCGTCCGGCCGCCAATACTACAAGAGGCAGGCAGGCACGCGCGTCTTTGCGATGCATGTCCGGCACCCTGGATCGAAGCCCAAGCCGTACATGAAAAAAATAGTCGAGAAGTCGGCGCAGGAAGTAAACCGACTATTCGGGCAGGCCGGCGATATGATCGCGCGCGCGATTACGGGCCAAACGAGGATCGTATAAAAACATGGCAAGCAAACTCAACACAATAAAGACGAGGATACAGACCATCCTTGAGGCCCTCGTGCGCGAGGACATCCTCCGCGACGTGCAGGTGGACGACTTCAAAAAGGCCGTATTCAACAGGGACTTCTCGAAATTTCCCGTGGCCATACTCACGACGCCCACGGTGGAGAGCGGCGCCGCGACCAACACCCAGAACCTCCGGAGCTACCTATTCGAGATCCTCGTGCTCTCGAACGCGGACGAGGTGAAGGACGCGGCGCAGATAGAGGATCTCATCGAGAACATATTGAACGAGTTCGATAACGACCCCACGCTGAAGGCGGACCAGACCACGGGCGCCGCGGACGGGGGCGTGGAGCCGTCCACGAGCGCCCCTGAGGCGTTGAGCTCCGGCGGCAACAACTACATAGCGTTCTCCGTGCTCATACGCGCGAAAGCGATTAGAGACCTCACATTCGTATGATAAAAAACAAGAGCAGAAAGCAGACGAGCAAAGAAAGGTCGGTGTCCAAAAATAAAGAATGTTAATATAAGCACATGGCAGCACAAAAAGGAATAGGGAGATTGGTACAAGTAGGCATTGCGCGCGAGACCAGCAGGGGCACCGCAGTCGCCGCCCCGACGTTTATGATCGCCTACGCGGAGCTCGACATAGACGAGAAGCAGACGCGCGTTACCGACGAGCAGAGCCGCGGCGTGATAGAGGCCAGCGTGGGCGAGAGCATCACGAAAGAATGGGTGGAAGCGACAGTCAAGGCACCGATAGGAGACGCGCACTTCCCGCTCGTGCTCTACGCGATCTGCGGGACCCTTTCATCGGTGACCGGCACGGCAACGGGCACGCCGTACAGCCACACCATAACCGTCCTTCAAAACGCCCAGCACCCGACGCTCACTATCCAGCTCGACGATCCGCTCGCCGCGCAGGACTACACGCACGCGCTCTCCGTGGTTTCCCAGCTTGAGATAGCATACGAGCGCGATACGTTCTTGAGCTACACCGCGAGCATCCGAGGCAAGAAGGGAGTGGCGGCATCGGTTACGCCGGCGACAGTAAGCGAGAACCGCTACCTGCCGCAGCACCTCACGTTCAAGTACGCGAACACGCAGGCGAACCTCACCGGCACCGCGACCACGGTCTCGATTCGCTCGGCCTCTGTTCGTATAAACCAGAACATTCAAGACGACGACGTCCTCGGGAACATAGCGCCGAACGACTTCCTCTCGAAGCAGTTTGTGATTGAGGGGGAGCTCGAGGCGATCTTCCAAAACGAGAGCGACTTCAAGACCAACTCGCTCACCGGCACCGTCCGCGCGGCGCGCTTCGACCTCGTGAACACCGCGGCGGTCATCGGCACCGGAACCACGAACCCCTCGCTCCGCATAGACCTCCACAGCGTCACCTTCCAGCCGATAACGAAGCCGATCCGGCTGAACGACATCGTCATGCAAAAGGTGGCCTTCAAGGCGCACTACAACACCACCGACAGCAAGATGGTGACGATCACCGCGGTGAACGCGACCGCCTCGTACTAGCTTCTAACAGCTTCCAGCTTCAAAGGCCGACAACATCACAAGCACCAACCCATGAGACCAACCCAAGCATTCACCACTCCCTCGGGCAAGCCGTTCGAGGTGAAGACCTTCCTGACGGCGAGGGAGCGCAACGAGCTCCGCGGCGTATTCCTCCACAAGGTGCAGGTGGACCCGACCTCCGGCGAGCGCAAGGGGGACGTGTACGCCGACAACCTTATCGACGACGGCAACCGGAAGATCATAGAGATAGCGGTGGTTTCCTTCGACGGCAGCGCGGAGAATATCCTCGGCCGTATAGAGAACGCCGAGCACCCGCAGTCGGCCGAGGACTACGACTGCATCCTCGCCGAGGCGGTGAAGATAGGAAATTTCGCGCCGGCGAAGTAGCGGAATACGAGTGGGCGAGCTACTTCGCCTCAAAGGCGTCGAGGATTTCCCCTCAGGCGGCGGCGGCCCTTCTCTGCCGCGAGATGAAGTGGACGATCGAGGAGTACGAGAGCCAGCCGTCGTGGTTCGTTGACTATCTCCTCTCAATGATCAATCAGGAGGCCGCGGCGGGCGCGCGCGCGGCGGACAGGATAAAAAAGCAATAGCATGGCCGACGCAAACTCCAACCTGAACATAGTCGTGAAGGTGCGCGACGAAGCGAGCGCGGCTTTGAGCCGCCTCTCCGGAGACGTATCGGACCTCGGGGGCTCGCTAAACTTTGCCGGCGACAAGGCCGGTATTTTGGCGGGCGCCCTCGGGGCCCTGGGCGCAGCGACATTCCTCAAAAGCGCGATAGGAGCCTTCGCCGAGGGTGAGGCGCAGATGGCGAAGTTCGACGCGATAGTGCGGACGCTCTCCCCGAACCTGCAGACCTTCCGGCACGAGATACTGGAGCTCTCCGACAAGGCCATGCTCGACTTCGGGTTCAGCAGCGAAACGGCCGCCATATCCCTCGCGCGCCTTTTCCAAGCGACGAAGGAGAGCGACTTCTCCATGCGCGCCTTCCAAGCGGCGATGGACCTCGCGCGTTTCAAGGGTATAGGGCTCGAGGAGGCCACGCAGGCGCTCATACTCTCGTTTCAAGGCGCCCCGAAGCTCCTGAAACAATTCGGGATAGACATAGACGAGCACGCGAGCAAGGAAACGATCCTCGCTGCGGTCATGGCGGTGACGGCAGGGCAGGCGCAGGCCTACGCCGGAACCCTCAAGGGGAGCTTCAACATAATCCACGAGGTATTCACCGAATTCCAAAAGGGAGTAGGTGCGATATTCGCGCCGGCAATAAGAACGTCAATAGAGTGGGTGAAGGAACAGGTGAAAGCTATGGGTGGTATGAGCGAGGCGGTGAGGACCCTGCAACCCCTCCTCGTGGGCCTCTCTGTTTTTCTCGGCGGGGTTTTGGTGGTAGGAGCGACCGCCGGTGCGTTTGCCCTCGCCGGCATGGTGGGAGTGACGGGCACGGTCGTGGCGGCTCTCGCCGCGCTGAGCGCCGCGGTCGCCCTTTTCGTGACGCTTTGGAAGAATGGCTGGGAGCAGGCGCGCGCCATGCTCGAGATATTTGCAATCAACGTGGAGGCGATATGGACGCGGATAGTTAATTTTATAAGAAACAACCCAATATCGAACGCCATATCGGGGACGCTCGGGGCGATAGGCGGCGGCCTGAACGCCGCGAAGGGAGCGGTGGATGCCGGCTGGAAGAAAATCTTCGGGATGGCCGATGGAGGCATAGTCACGCGGCCTACCCTTGCGATGGTGGGCGAGGCAGGACCCGAGGCGATCATTCCCCTATCCCGCGCGGGCGGCATGGGCGGCGGCCTGACCGTTATTTTGCAGGGCGACTTTTATGCCGACAGCGAGGTCGCGGAGCGCTGGGGCAACGAGCTCGCGCGCGTGATAAAAAACCAGCTAACCCTCGCGCTCCGCGCGTAACACTATGGCACTCGTTCTCAAAATAAACAGCGTCGACCGGAGCAGTTACGTGAACTGGCCCACGCTGCAAAAGACGGAGGTGCTGACGAAGGAGGTGGACCGCATGGAGTTTGAGATTATAAAGACGCCCGACAAGAGCTCCATACCGGACGTGGGCGACGACGTGACGCTGACCGAGGGCAGCACGAAGATATACGGGGGGGCGATAGTGGAGAAGAACGAGGTGATCAAGGGAGGCCTTCTTATCGGCTACCACATGCGTTGCAAGGACTACTCGCAGTTTCTCGACCGGAAGCTTGTGGTGCGCACCTACGGCACAGTGACCGCGCGCTCCGTCATTTTGGATATAATCTCAACCTATACCACCGGCTTCACCACCGCGAACGTGCCGGCCGTGACCCCCTTCATCGGCTCGATAAAGTTCAACTACGAGCAGGTGAGCCGCGCCTTCAGCCAGCTGGCCGATCAGGTGGGCTGGGACTGGTACGTGGACTACAACAAGGATATTCACTTTATCGAGGAGGACACCACGCCGGCACCCTTCAACCTCGACGACACCGGCGGGAAGTTCGACTGGAACTCGCTCGAGATAAACAAGTCCCTGCTGCAGCTGCGGAACGCCGTCTACGTCCGCGGCGGGGAGTATAAAAAAACAATAACCGAGGCGAGCGCCTACGACGTCTATACGGCAGCCGCGGGCCAGACCACCTTCGCCCTTGCGTTCAAATACGACAATATAACCGTCAAGAAGAACGACGTGGTGCAAACCATAGGCACCGACCAGCAGACGGATCCCACCACAGTCAATTTGCTCTACAACTTCAACGAGAAGTTTATAAAGTTTTCGAGCGGCCTGACGGGCGGCGACGTGGTGGAGGTTTTCGGGGACGCTTTTATACCTATTCTCGCGCTCGTGCGCGACAGCGCGAGCGTGGCGACTTACGGCGAATACCAAGCCGTGCTCGTGGATAAGAGCATAGTATCGGTGAACGAGGCCCAGACCCGCGCGCGCAACGAGCTCACCAAGTACGCTGCGAGCGTTTTCGAGATGCAGTTCAAGACCCGCGAGACCGGCCTCCGCGTGGGCCAGTACATAACCCTCACGAGCACGCTCCGGAACATAACGAAAACCTTCAAAATAAACCGTATAGTGGGGAAAGCCCGCGGCTCCGGAGAAATGATTTATACTGTATACGGCATAGCATCGGGCGAGATCACCTTCATAGACATACTCGCCCACCTCCTCGGGCAGGACAAGAAAAACATCACGATAGCCGCGAACGAGGTGCTCCAAACGATAGAAACTATGGCGGAAACAGTCCTTCTTGTGGATGCCACGGGAACCCCGAGCGCGAAGAAAGGGCCGTATGCTTGGAGCGCCGTCACCACCGGCACCCCCTTCGGTTGGGGATTTGGATCATGGTCATGAATATACACGAAAACAAAACGGGCATTATAGGCATCGTCACCGTGCGGCAGCACCCCGCCGGCACGATAGACGCGCTGAACGCCATCCTCAAAAACCAGCCGAAGAATGCGGGAGGCGCTGCGGTTATTCCTGACGAGGCGGCGGCCATATTGCAGAACGGCCGGATAGCGACCAGCGATCACAATATAGTGGTGGTGAGCACCGACCGCGGAAGGAATCTTATAGTCCAGAAGCTCGCCGGCGTGGACGCTTACACCATGCACGTGACCCACGGCGACATAGGCACCTCAACCGGAACGGCAACGGCGGCAGACACGCAGATCGGCACGGCCGTGGCGAGGGCCGCCCTCGCCGGCTACACAGTAAGCAGCAACGTGGTGACGCTGCAGTTCTTCTTCGCGGACTCCGCCCTCGCCAACAACACCTACAGGGAGTTCGGGACCTTCGTGGACGGCGCGACCGGCACCAGCACCGGCCGCCTTTTCAATCACGCGTCATTTTCGAGCGCCTATGTCAAGACCAGCGGGGTGGACACCACGATAGAGGTGACGATAACGCTCACCTCGAGCTAAACAGTCGAGCAAAAATGCTACACTAAAAACCATGAGAAGCGGCACAGTGGCGGGCAACGATCAGGCGACCGCCGTACAGTACAACAATCTCCGGAGCGACGCGCAGGCCGCATCGCGCCTTTTGGCCCACGAGCAAAGCTCCCCCAACCTGACCCTCTACGTCGAAGCCGGCACGGTGTACTTCAACGATACCTCAATAAACTACGCCGGAGGCAGCAGCCCGAGCTTCGGAACACCAAGCGGAAACCCGAGAATATCGCTCCTCGTAATAAACAAGAGCGGCACCCTTTCCATAGTGGCGGGCACGCCGGCGGCAAGCCCGACCACGCCGGACTACCCGAGCGACAAGATGGTGCTGTGCGAGGTGTACGAGCGCACCGCGCAGACTACGATCCGCGACACCGACACGGCGAATCAGGGCTATATCCAGCGGGACTCTCGGCCGGCCGTGCAGGTGTACATTGAGCAGCGGCAGCACGTTGGGTTCAACTTCGAAACCGCCGCGAGATACCTTGTGGGCACCGCCCAAGCGGGATCCAGCGTGACCTTTAGCGACGGGAGCGCAGGCGGCGCGGTAAACCTCTCAAAAGGCAACACCAGCACGGGCTACGCCTCCCTCCGGATGACGATGGGGGGGTTCACGACCTACGCTACGTTCTTTGATCAGGATCCGGAGATTTTCGCCTTCGCGCAGATACCCTCCGCACCCACCGGCACCGCGAGCGTGTACATAGTTTGCGGCAACCTAAACGTGGCCGTGGACGCGCTCACCCAGCGCCACTTCGGATTCGAGATAGAAAACCACAACGGCAGCGCCCGCGCGGTGGCGACGTGGGCGGACGGCACAACCCGCGGGACAGCGGTGGTGCTGGAAGGCGTCGCCATTCTCGACGGGCACCGGCTCTACGCGAAGCTTTACAGCGCACGAAAGATAGAATTTTGGATAGACGGGTCGCTTCTCCGCACGACCACTACAAACCTTCCCAGCGGCCCCCTCTCGAGCGCACTGAACATAGCGGGCTACGCGGCGATAAAAGGAACGGAGGGCACGGGAACACAGGAGCTTTATCTGGGTCCGGTCGAGGTGACGTGGAAGTATAAGTCATAGCGCCATGCCGGACGAATTCTACAAGGAGCGCTTCTTTCAAGAGTTAGAAAAGCGACTCGACGTAATGTCTTCAAACATCACCACGACTGCGAAGGACGTGGCCGACATAAAGGCGAAGATGAGCTGGGTATTCGGGATGGCCGCGGGGGTGACGCTTGTGGTGAACGTCGCGTGGCGCTTTATTACCGAGGGCATTACAAAAAAATGAATAAAGTACAAACCCCGCCCATAGCCTTCGGCGGCGTGCAATCGATCCCCGACTATCGCGACATTCCGCTTTCGGCCGTTCTCGGCGTGCCCTCAAAACTCCCTAACCGCTACCACGCGCCCACCGATAACTTGCCTATTTGGGATCAGAAACGTATAGGATCCTGCGTAGGACACGCGACCGGAAAGAAAAAACAGACGCAGGAATTTATAGAGATGCAGGGGATGGTCCCGATAAATCCCCGCTTTGGCTATGCCCTCGCTAAAGCCGAGGACGGCCTGCCGATAGAAGGAACCTACTACCGGCTTGGAGTGAAGATGCTTGAAAAATACGGCGCCCCGCCGGAGATCCCTGAGTACAAGAACGACTGCGATCTCACTCACGCCGAGTATGTAAATCTTGCAAGGATCCCACAAAAAGCATACGATCTCGCGAAACAATACAAAATAAAAAGCTACGCCTTCGTAGGCGGCAAAGAAATAACCGAGGAGCAGCTCATGCAGGCGATCGTTCAAAGCGACGGGGTTCTTATGGGCGTACAGCTTGGCCGAGAGTGGTGGACGGACAAAAGCGGAGTATGGTCTTTCAAACAGCAAGACATACTTCCCCTCCGGCCGCCGGCCGCGGCCGCCTCGGGCCATGCGATTTTTGTGGACGGATATGAGGTGGTGGGAGATAGCCGCCTCCGGATAACCTTCATAAACTCGTGGGGCAAGGAGTGGGGCAGTGAAGGGCGCGGCTGGTTTTATTTCGATGAGTACCAACCCTTCATAACCGAAGCGTGGAGCGCGATAGATCTGCCGAATGACTGGCTGGAAAAAGTAAAGAAGCTCCCGAGCGCCGATACTTTCCGGCATAGTTTCAACTACGACTTTGCCCTCGGCCTTCGGGGCGAAGAAGTGACCGCCCTCCAAACCGCGCTCATGATAGACGGGGAGTTTTCGCAGGAGCTTTATATTCAGATCTTGAGCGAGGAACAGCTGGGGTACTATGGGCAAATCACAAAAAAGGCGGTGAGGGATTTCCAGTTTAAATACAAGGTCGCCTCACTAGCTGAGCTCCTTCTTGTGAACGGTCGACGGGTGGGAGAGAAAACGCGGAAGAAACTAAACGAATTATTTGCACCAAAAATATGACACCAGAATCACGCAAGCAACTCGCGGAGCAGTTTGTGAAGCGCCTTAAATCGTTTCTTTGGAGAGCGGCGGCGATGCTCGCCGCGCTCGTGGTAAGCTTTCTTCTCGACAATATAGCGGCGTTCCAGCTTTCTCCGGAGGCGACGATCCTCATAGGGCTTATCCTCGGGGAAATATCGAAGTGGCTGAATCCCAAAGCGGCGTAGCGCGCCGGCGGCCGCGAGAGCGCCGCCGACAATGCTTAAAATCTTTCTTGCGACCACGGCGGCCGCAATAGTCGCAGTAAGCGCAATAACAGCGGATGCACAGCGCACCGCGCAAGCAGAGCTGAGCGCGCTATCGCGAAACCGAGTGGAGCTACGAACGCTGAACGAGAAGGAGGTGATGCAGATGTTTCTTCTCGAGGAGGTCCGCCGGCAGGCACTCGCCTTCCGCGACTACCGGATCTTGAAAGAGGTGATCCAATGCGAGAGCGGCTGGCGGCAATACCGGAAGGATGGCCGGCTGGTAGTATCGAGCGGTAACATAGGCCTCGGCCAGATAAACCGCAGTGCGCACGAGCGAACCTATACAGCGATGAAGCTCGACGTGAAAGGGACCAAAGACAATCTCCGCTTCGTCGTTTTTCTCTACAAGCGCGACGGCCTGCGCCCGTGGCGGCAATGGTCGGGCCATTGCTGGGAACCCAGAATTGAGGGGTTGCTTCACTAGACGGTCTCCGGTGGAAACCGGAGCCGGTCTAGGCGAAAGAACCATCGCCTACTCCGCACCTTCACAAAAAGGAACGTATGAAACTAAAGCCGAAAAAAGGCGCGTACCGCGCAGCCAAAACCAGAGCCGCGGAACCCCGCAGGATAAGCGTCCAAGTGAGCGCACCGATAAAGTTTACTCTGGGGGTCAATGACTTTCGGGACACATGGCACCCGCCGAGGCGGGACTAGGGCGCGCGCGTGGGGGCAAAAAGAGGGGCGTTTAAGGAAAACGGAAACGCCCCTCGATTTTATTTTTAAGAGGAGTTTTTTGGTAAAACACCCAGAAGCCCACCCAAGCTCCTAAAGAGCTCCTAACGACCATATACATAGAATAAAGGGCATCCCCGCTTCCCTATAGGAGCGGGGCTTTGCGTTTTTATCCGGCAAAACAATCCGGCAACGTATTGCGGCAATAGTCAAGGCGTTGCCGCTTACCTTGCCGTATTTGTGCACACTAGACAACCGACAGAACTCGACACGCACCGGAAAGTGGAGTATCATGTGAATATAAAAGGTCGAGAATTAATAAAACAAAGATGCAAATTTCAAAGCAGCAGGGCAGGCAGATCCGGAGCGCGATGAGCACGATGGACAGGGAGCAAAAGCAAACCTTCTTCCTTTCGCTTCTCGGGTACGCGCCCAGAGGCAAGCGAGAGCGAAAGTGCGAAGGCGACGGGAAGTGCGGCGGCAGGTGTGAGTTCGGGTGCGAGAAGTAAAAAGGCGAGATACAAAATAACCAACCCATGCAGCAATTTGAAACGAGGGTGGAGGCGGCCCGCAACAACGTGGAGCAAATCAAGCGAGCACTCCGGACCGGCGCCCTTTCCTACGAGGACGCGCGAGAAGAAGCCGAGCTCCCGCTCCACATTCTGAACCAGAAGGCGCGGGAGATAGCCCGAGAGCACAGCGCCAAGTTCCGGCCGCTGAGCTTCGCGGTACTGATGCGATGAAAAACTACTACATCAAGATCACCGTGCCCGATCCATACCCGAAGATTTACGAGACAACCGGCAAGGGGTCAACGGCCGAGCTCGCAATCAAGAGGGCACTGAAAAAATGGCGGAGCGAAAACTGGAAGCGGCGGCCGCTGCCAGAGGGCACAATTTACTTCAAGAAGATATGAAAGAACTACAGATTGGTTACAGGGTGCTCAAAAAAAAGGGCAGCACCATAACGAAGGCGGAGCTCCTCGAAGTTAGCATTGTTCCGAATAGAAAGTGGAAAGCCAACGTGACCCCAAAGTACGGCCTCATGCTGAAATACCTCCGCCGGATCCTTCCTCCGGCGGAGCTGGAGCGAATAAAAGAACTGGTCCGAAAATTAAAACCAAAAACAAAACGATGAGCAAGATAGAAGCAATCATACGCGCGGCGTTCGACTGGAGCCTGCCCTTCCGCGCCCTATGGCGGAAGTTTCCGGTGGGCTCGTTTGAACTGCGAAGCAAGTTTGACGCCTTCCCCCGCCCCGCCCACGCCTACGGCATGCTGCGCGCGGTGCGGGAGGCGAAGGCACTCGGGATATCGGGGATTACGGCTATAGAGTTCGGAGTGGCGAACGGCGAGGGATTCTTCGCTATGGAAAGAATGGCAAAGCAGCTCAAGAAGGAGTACGGCGTCCACGTGGAGGTTGTGGGCTTCGACAGCGGGGCCGGATTGCTCAAACCAACCGACTACCGAGACGTGCCGAGCTACTGGCGCGAGGGCGATTTCCCGCTAAACCCGAAGCTCCGCGGGCGCAGCGACATTCGGATAGGAGACGTGAAGGACACTGTGCCGAAATTCATTGAGGACACGAAATTTAGGAAAGAGGTGTCGGCTTACGCGCGAGTGCCGCAGATAGGGTTCGTGGCCTTCGACCTCGACGCCTACACGCCGACAGTCCACGCGTTGAAGGTGCTAGACCAGATGGAGACACTCCCGCGGGTGTACTGCTACTTCGACGACGTGGTGAGCGACGTGATGCCTTTCAACCGGCATGTTGGGGAGCTGCTCGCGATAGACGAGTGGAACGAGACACACCAGAACGCGAAGCTCGCGCAAATAAACGGGCTCTATGCGACGCGGTACTTCCGCAGCCGGTGGCCGGAATCGCTCTACGTTTGCCACCAGTTCGACCACCCGCGCTATAACGACGACATCACACGAGCATGAACATGCCACGCTTGCGTACTTTTGAGAAAGGAAAATGCCGGCGGTGCGGCGCCACAATACCCGACCGTTTCTGGAACCCGCGCTACTGCTGGGTGTGCCGGCGCATAGAACGGACCAGAGCCATAGTGGTGATCATGGGGGGGGTATTCTCGCTTGTCGTCTACGCCGCGACGCTCAGCGCAACGGCGGTGCTTATTTTCGGGGTTATCTACATCCTCATCGGGCGAGCGATAATAAAGAACCAAACATGAGCCGAGAGGACTTCGTGAACGAGGGCTACAAGGAGGCGCAGCGGGCGCGGCGAGAGAAGCGCCTGCCGGTACGGACGGGCGAGATCCTCGCGCTGCGCGCGCAGGGGTACAAGGTGGAGCGGAAAACCGAGTATCATTTCCGAGTGAACGGCACGATAGACCTGTGGCCCATCCACAACCGCTGGCACAACATAAAGACCGGCGAGCGCGGCGGAGCGCGGAATCTCGCGGAATTCATACGACAAAAATTGAAATGCTCGAAATAATAAAGCTGGGAATAATACTCTACGTCGCATGGTTCGTACTCTTAAGGAAAGGAAAAGAACCGGAGGCCGTGCGGGGCGCTACATTCGGACCCTCTAGGTCGAAGAATACTCTCTACGGCTTTCCGGTAACAATCAGCAACAAGCTGCCGTGCACCTGTACCCAGCTTCCCGAGCACCCGACCTCGATGGACTACAGTGCTCGCTACGAGGCCATGCTCAAGTGCCCGCGCCACCGCAAGGTGCTAGACGTAGAGACGAAAAAGTACGAACCGACAAAAGGCAGTATTAAGTGGCAAGCTTATAAACGGCAGAAGGGTTACGCCTACATGGATGGCTTTGTCGTGGCGCAAGCGGTATGGAAAGGCAGAGACGGGCAGGTCGGCATAAAACAATTCGATACACAGGCAGGATATAGGGCCATAGCCAGCTTCCGGCTTCTGGACGACGCGCGGGCATACCTCCTCGCCGTGCTCGACACGGTGAAGCGCGAGCAGAAATCAGGGCACCGGACCAAGCAGAACCTCGACCCAAACTACGAGGGCGGCCTCGACTTCTGCATAGTGCCGGCGGCGATAGTATTCCCACATGAACCACTTCTTGCGCGCGGCTGGCAGTTATCCCCAAAGCCGAAGGTTGACGACCGACGGAAACCGACGCATGATAGAAAGCACAGAGGCAGAGGGGAAAGCTCCCGTGCGAATCATACCCGCCGGCGGGTAACGAGAGATAAACGGGCGGGCTCTCACCCCTCTACTCTGTAAAGGTCGCAAAGACAAAACGCCAAAGATGATAACCAACGCAAGGAATAAGCAGATCAGCAAGCGCGACTCCTTCATCGTCGAGAAGGCCGCAAACTTTACGCCGAGCGAGATTCTCGTGCTCATGGAGCGGGAGGGGTTCAAACCCATAGGCCGCAGCACGATATACGACATACTCGAGAGGCACGGCGTAAAACCAAAAGCATAAAAAAAGAACGCCCGAGACCGAGCGCCCTTTTCCAAAACTGGACAGGAAAAGAATAAGCGCAAAACTCTCGGACGTCAAACAACAAATGAAAGAAGAAAGAAAGGACCTAGCAACAATTCAGAACGAGGTGACGCGGGAGCTCGCCAATAAGGAGACCCTCGGCCTCCTCCTCGGGACCACGTTCAAGGGACTGAGCGAGCAGTCCATGCGGAAGGCGGTGGTGGAGGGAATGATCCGCGGCTTCGAGTTCAAGGACTTCCTCGAGAAAAACATATACGCCATTCCCTACGGCACGAACTACTCGCTCGTGACCTCGATAGACCACGCGCGGAAGGTGGGCATGCGGAGCGGGGTCATAGGGAAGTCCGAGCCGGAGTTCGAGGTTTCAAACTACGATGGCAAGGGGGAGCAGGTGGTCTCATGCAAAGTGACCATAAAGCGCCGCGTTGGGGCGGACATAGGGGAGTTTTCCGAGCGGGTCTACTTCGGAGAATACACCACCGGAAAGAATCTCTGGGTGAGCAAGCCGCGGACCATGATCGCGAAGGTGGCGGAGATGCATGCGCTCCGGATGGCCTGCCCCGAGGAGCTCTCGCAGGCATACGTCGAGGAGGAGGTTCGAGAGGAAAAGGAGAAGCCGGCCGCCGACGTCGAGGCGTACCGCGCGAAACTCGAGATGGCTACCAGCCTCGAGGATCTCATGAGCGTATGGCCCTCGCTTCCCGTGGACGCGAAGCAGGCGCTCTGGGACATGAAGGAAAAACTAAAGAAAAAATTCAATGCGAATCTACCGATTCAACCAGAACGAGCGGGAGGAGTGGCTCTACCTACGCAGGGGCAAGATAACGGGCAGCCGGCTGAAGGAGGTCTACTCTAGCCGCGGCGCGAGAAAGATAGCGTTCTACGAGCTCATCGCTGAGCGGCTGGGCCTGCCGCCGGACGACGGCGAGACGGCGATGGAGCGCGGCAGCCGGCTCGAGGGAGATGCCATAGACCGCTTTGCGAAGGAGACCGGCAAGGAGGTGGACAAGGGCCTGATCCTCTGGGCGCGGGACGACAACGAGAGCATCGCGGTCTCGCCGGACGGGGTGGTGTCGGAGACGGAGGCGGTGGAGGCGAAGTGCCTCTCGAGTGCGCGCCACATAGAGGCGTACTGTAAGAAGTTTATGGACGGGCTCGGCAACTTCGAATCTATCCCCGACGAGTACCAGCCGCAGGCGGTGCAGTACTTCATAGTGAACGACAAGCTCGAGACGCTGCACTTTATTTTCTACGACCCGCGCTTCGCCATGTTCCGCGATCCGGAGGCGCAGAAAGGGACCGCCCTGGACTACTTCGAGATAACCCTGACGCGGCCGGAGGTGCAGCCAAAGGTCGAGGAGTTCCTCGTCTTCGAGCGGAAGGTGATCGAGGAGGTGAACGCAGTCGTGAATAAACTCACGTTCTAGCCATGCCAAAACCAAAGCCGAGCGAGACGCAGGAGGACATGGACTACTGGACCATACGGGCCATGCGGGTACACGGCGGCAGCTTTGTGCAAGCCCTCGCGGAGCTTGCTGTACATGCCGACGCCGAGAACCTCTGGAGGATCAAAGCGGCGTGGCCGGAGTACTGGAAAAACTACGAGGAGATGGGGCAGCAGGGCGAGGGGGAAAAAGTCGAGGAGTAAAAACTCAAATAAAAAAATGAAATACAAACTAACAGAGGAAAGCACAGAGCTGTACGGGCGCAAACTATTCCGCATCGAAGCGCTCGTCGATCTCAATAACGGAGTGAAAGCTGGCGACAAGGGTGGCTTTATCGAGAGGGAAAAAAATCTCGACGCGAAGGTCTCCGGCAACGCGTGGGTCTCCGGCGACGCGAAGGTCTACGGCGACGCGTGGGTCTCCGGCAACGCGAAGGTCTACGGCAACGCGGAGGTCTCCGGCAACGCGTGGGTCTCCGGCGACGCGAAGGTCTCCGGCAACGCGAAGGTCTACGGCGACGCGGAGGTCTACGGCAACGCGTGGGTCTCCGGCAACGCGAAGGTCTACGGCAACGCGTGGGTCTCCGGCAACGCGTGGGTCTCCGGCGACGCGTGGGTCTCCGGCAACGCGAAGGTCTACGGCAACGCGGAGGTCTCCGGCAACGCGTGGGTCTCCGGCGACGCGTGGGTCTCCGGCAACGCGAAGGTCTACGGCAACGCGTGGGTCTCCGGCGACGCGTGGGTCTCCGGCGACGCGAAGGTCTACGGCAAAATTAAGTGCGAAACCGGCTACTACTTTGCATACAAGCGGAAAGAATGGAAAGTCGAGGAAGTCGAACTCGACGATGATTCGGTGGTTTTGTGGAGAAAATAATATGGAACTCAACATAGAAAGATTCAGCCCCACGAGGGCGGAGCTGGAGGAGATAGCGGACGCGGCAGCGCAAATAACCCTAGAGAACCCGCTCGACAAGCAGGCGGTGATGATAGTGCACGACATGCGTATGGGGCTCCGGAAGGCGCGCGGGGCCATAACGAAGCGGGGAAAGGAGATGCGCGAGGACGCAGTGAAGTTTCAAAAGGCGGTCATAGTGAAGGAGAACGAGCTGATCGCGATAATAGAGCCGGAGGAGGAGCGCCTACAGCGTCTCGAGGAGGACGCGCTCGTGGTGCAGGAGCGGGAGGCGCGTCGGGAGTTTCTCCCGCGCCGGAAGGAGCGGCTGGACGCCTTGAAGGACGGCGTGCAGGTTTCCGACGAGGAGCTGCTTGACCTCGACGGGACCGCATTCGAGGGCTACTTCAACCGGCGCCTTGCGGAGAAGAACGAGGCGGACCGGCAGAAGATATCGGCGGAGCAGAAGAAAATAGACAATGAGAAGGCGGCGCTCACAAGGCAGCAGGATCTCGCCGAAGTATATGTAGCGCGGGTTATAGGGTGCTGCGGCGAGGAGCGCGGCCGGAAGGAGGCAGCCGAGAAGGCGGAGCGCGAGGCGAAGGAGAAGGCGGACAAGGAGGCACGAGAGAGGATCGCGGCGGCCGCCGAAGCGGATAGGAAACGGCTGCAATTGGAGCAGGATGCCCGCTATCAAGCCTTCCTCAAGGAGCACAGCTACAACCCCGACGATTTCTACACCACGCAGGAGATCGGCGGCATAATCACGCTGTGGAAAAAGGTCGCAACATTCAATCCAAACAAATGAAAAAAACATACCACCATGTGCACGTTTCGGAGGTGGCGCACGAGATGCTGAAAGCTATGGCAAAAGCGCGCAGGGTTTCGATAAAAACCATTGTCGATCAGCTGCTCGCAAAGCGAAAGAGGGCCTCGGGATAACTCTGGGGATACGCCGCGGAAAAGCTGGGGACGGCGAGGAAAAGGCACCGGAACGCCCCCCAGCTTTCTAACAGGTTATTCCCCCACTACTCACAAGAAATTCACAGCCGGAACGTAGACGCCGCAAGGGGAATCGGGGATTTTGCGGACTTATCCACAGCGTAACAGTAACAATAAGTATTAATTAAGAAATTATTATGGTTACGAGGAAAGAGGAGTGGCATCTCCACGTATCGCATAAGTGCGCCCATCTTATCCACAGTCGAAAAAAACCGACGCATGATAGAATTATAAAACATGAAAACACTCCACGAGTTGGTGAAGGAGGAGCTGGCGAAGCGCTTGGACGGGCCGGTGAACCTTGCGGATCCGGCGCAGCACGTCGAGATGGTCCGGCGCACCGAGGAACGCAATACACAAGCAGCCGCGCGACTCGCGCAGGATCCGGCGCTCGCCGAGCTGATAGGGTTTAGCTCGCAGATCATTTCGATAGTGTCCCAGCTTCCCGCCGTGCAGTTTGCGAAGGACGTGGCAATCACGACGGCGCTTGTGAAGGCTGTGGAGATGTGGGAGAATGCGAACAATAGATTCAACGTGCAGCTCGCTCCACAGGAAAGGCCGCAGCAGCAATAAACCACAATGGCAAAACACGAGTACGAAAAAGTCCGCGTAGTAGTCGAGAAAATCTCCGGCGACAATACCGAGGTGCGCGAGGTCGAGGCGATAGTAAGCAAGCAGGACCTCGACGTTCTTTTCGCGCCCGCCACCCAAACCGTGCTCACGATAGCGAGGGCCGGCGAGAAAGAGGCGACACTTAAAATCTCGAGCGCGGCGTGACCACGCCCGAGAAAAAGCCCGACTTCGCCGCCTCGATAGAAACGAGGACCGAGGTGCAGGCGGCGATACGGCGCGACCACTTCCCTATTCATAAAAAGCACAATTGGCCGCACGGCGAGGACTGCGTATGCAAGCAGTGGGAAAAAGAAAACGACAACAGCAACAACCACAACAATGAGGATCCTAAACTTAATTAGAAAGACCGCCGGAGGCAGACATGGGGTGTATGCGACCGACAAGGGGTTCAACGTGCGCAAGCCGCTACAAGAGATAGCACCGGACAGCTCCGCAATAGGAGCGCCGCCGAGCTTCAAGGATCACGCCGGTACTCTCGAGCCGATGACGCTCTGGGAACGGATCAGGGAGTGGTTTCGTTTGGTAATATTAAAATTCAAGCCGCAGAAATGAGCCACCCGACCACCAGCATACAGGCGCTGCAGGATGCGGCGCGGACCGGCACGAAGCCGCATGTCATACTACTCACCGGAATCTTCGGGGAGCTCGAGGACTGCAGCGGCGTGGCCGAGGAGATAATAGAAACCCCCGAGCAGCTGGCAAAGCACGGCCTCGACCCCGCGGAGGGCGGCACGTTCATGAAGATAGTGGGTTGCAGCTACCTCTACAAGGGATATCCACAGGAATACAAGGTGCGCGGCATGGAGCAGGCAAAGGGGAACATATCGAGCATACCGCGTCTCATCATAGGCAAGAGCATCATTCTCTCGGCCGCAGTAGCAACGCTTTTTGTTTTTTTCCGCAAGCGCTTTATCCACTATGCGCACATTTATTTCAACGAGATAAAGTTTAGAACACTGCCACATATAGGCATGCCATACGAGCGGTATGGCTACTACGTGAAGGAGGTGGCCCGCGCGGTGCGCGCGGCGCTGAATAGGGAATTTAGAATAGACCCCAGCATCCCCCTCCTTGACCTACACCCCGACAACATGGTGGTGGGGAAGTTTCTCGGTTTCCTTTGGAGGCGGTTTTCACATCTCGAGCTCCCCGCACTGATCACAAAGGCGCTCGCCTTCGTCTGCGTTTTCATGGACAACGACAGCGCCTATAGCTTGCGGACGCGGGACGCCCTCGGGGAGATGGACAAGGAGCGCGCGCGGCGGAGCGGGGCGAGGGAGTTCCTCCGGATATTGCAGATCCTCGCGGACCGCGAAAGCTACATAGGGCGGGACGTGCGCAACAAGTGGCTTTTTATACGTCGGTGCGTGAGGGTGGCGTTCTGGGTAAGCCCGCGCGCGCGGCGCCTCGCGCAGTACTTCCTCCTCGAGCTGAATCTTGATAAAGTGAGGTTGGACGATGCGGACTGGTACTTCTGCCTCCGCCGCAACAGCTACAACTTCCGCGGCATCCCCCTCGAGCAGCGCCTCAAGGAGCTCGAGAGGATAGACAAGGAGCGCGGGCACGTCTACGTGAAGATCCAATATGTAAACGCCCCGAACGCGCCGGTAGTAGCAACAGTACCGACGGGCACACCAAAAACATGACGCCGGACGAACGAGAAATACAGGAAAGGAAAATAGCCCTCATGCTCTTCGCGCTCGCGCTCGCCTGCATAGGACTGGTAGCGGTCGTTGCGGAATTGTCGTACCTCATTCTTCTTTCCAAGCACCAGATCCTCCTCCTCGAGCAAATAGCGCATGCTATAATAAAATAAACTGCCCCAGCCAATGACACCGACCATTTCATTTCTCATCGCGGGCAACCACGCCGACCCCGAGGGGAACGCGATACCGAAGGCCAAGCTTACCCGCGGCCAGCAGTGGACCGAGAAGGCGCAGTCCTACGCCGCATGGAAGCTTTACGTTGCGGCCGCATTCATGAACAGCCGGCCGCCCTACGCGGGGCAGGCGCGGCGTTTTGTCGCCATGACCGGCAAGCCGATAGCACTCGAGCCGCAGCAGGAGGCGCGCATGGACCTGAAAATCTGGTGGGCGAACGAGCACCACCCCGACCCCGAGAATGTATTCGGGAGCATCGCCGACGCGCTCTTTGAGAACGACAAGCACCTCTCCGGATCATTCGAGGCGAGGCACGATCCGGAGAAGAAAGGTCGCGTGGAAGTATCGATAACGATTTACGACAATGCAGTATAAAGACAAAGCAATAGTATGCACCGACTGCCAGCGCTCCTTCACGTGGACCGAGAACGACCAGCAATTCTACGCGCAGCAGGGTTATACAAACCCGCCGCGGCGCTGCAAGGCATGCCGGATAAAACGCAAGGAGCAGAAGGAGCAGAACACCGGAGCGGAGCGCGACGGGATCAGCCGCTATTAACACGCGCATGATCAAAGGACCGCAACGATGGGCGTGGAAGCGGCGCAAACTCCGGAAGCTCGCCGACGAGGCGTTTGAGAAGGAGGCGATGGCGGTGTACTCGAAGGCGACGATGGAGGACGTGCAGACGCTCAAGAACTGGGACGAGCTGGAGAAGGGCTCGTTGCGCTACGAGCGGGACGTTCTGAACGGCATCGCGGCTACCGGTAGCCCGTTCGCTCACTCATCATTCGAGAGGCCAAGTAATGCATACGAGAAGGAGAAGCGGCTGAGGCAGATAGAGAAGGAGCTGGCGCTGGCCGAGGAAAAACTCAAGGGCCGCGACAAGCAGATCGAGATGCTGCGCAAGGAGGCGGAGATACTCTGGAACAGCGCGGTCGAGCTGTGGAACCGGAGGAAGGTTTTTAAGGAGAGGTTCTAAACATGAAAAAAACCGACGACAACGAGAAGCCGAATAAATACATAATAGGCAATCAGGACTTTCTCGGCTACGAGGGCAAGCTCTACGTGGAGGTCTCCCACGAGGTCTTCGAGATGCTGCTCGCTCCCAAGCGGCCCGAGGAGGAGTTTCCCGCCGGCTCGCGGGTGCTCTCGAAGAAGGAGCTCGTGGAAAGAGTGAAGGAAAAGAGCGGCCGGAAGCCGCGGACTTGCAGCAAGTGCGGGGGCGCGGGGCACCAAGCGAACACCTGCGGCAAGAAAAGAGAGCCGCAATTCGGAGAGTCGGATCCCGACGAGCTCCCGCCAAGCAACTCATGAACAGGGAGCTATTCGAAGAAGGGAAAGTGGTGGAGATTCTCCCGTCCGCGCAGTACAGGCTGGAGCTGCGGGACGGCAAGACGATACGGGCCTACCTTTGCGGCAAGATGCGCATGCACCACATAAAAGTGATCTTGGGCGACAGAGTAAGCGTGCTTGTTTCGGGGGAAATAGGCAGGATAATGAGGAGGTTATAAGACCATGTACATAATTCAAATCAAACAAATAATAAAGCAGACAGGGACGGCAGCGGCATCGCGAGATATGGATATTGAGCGGGTAATTCTTGAGCAGCGCGTCGAGGAGCTCGACGTGAGGGCGGTTATAGCGGTTGTAAATGGCCTCGATAAGACGGCCTAACGGGGAACAGCGCCTCAATGCCGATAAAAAATTACACCACAATCGTACCCGCGAGCCGGAGTATAGAGGAGATACAGACAGCGCTCGTGGCCCACGGCGCCTCAGGGGTGTTCTACGAATACGAACAGGGCACCGGCAGAATCGAGGCCCTAAAGTTTATCCTCATGATCGAGGGCAAAAAGGTAGGGTTCGCGCTTCCGGTGCAGTGGCGCAGATTTCAAGCGGTGCTCAAGAAGCAGGAGGTGCGCAGGAGTGACGACGAGGACTACTGCTACAGGGTGGCGTGGCGCGACATTCGGGATTGGGTGCTCTCCCAGCTCGCGCTCTATGAGACGCAGATAGTGGAATTGCCGCAAGTATTTCTCCCCTTCGCGGTCGGCAAGGGAGGCAGGACGGTGTACGAGCAGGTGCAAGCGGGAGGGTTTTTATTAGGCGATGGGAAATGAAACAATGAAACCTGAACTGGAGAAGCAAAGGGATAATTTCGTAGCGATGCAGCTCCCCGACGACGTGGGCCAATACCTCACCGACATCAAATTCCTGCACCCCTTCGACTACACTTCAGATGTAGAATTTTATGGGGCTCGCGACGCTCTCGTGAAAGCGCTCAAGGATAAGTGGCGGGTGAGCTGGCGCGAGGACGGCGTGCCTATATTTACTCGGATATATTTTCCACCGGCACAATGAACATCGAACACATAAAAATATGAAAATTATAATTGCAAACACCGACATTGGCGCTCTAATAAAGGCCTCGAGCGCGGTGCTGAAGCGATACGAGAGCACGAAAGGCAATGTGCCCGACAACATAAAAGGGCAGGTCGCCCTCTCCGTTCTTAAGAAGGTCATGCAGCACAATAACTACTTCGACATTTGTGCCGTGCACCACTTGGCGAAGATGAATGAGATTGTTATTTCCGCCGAGCACGAGGAGTTTTTCTCTGCCCTTCATTGCATACAGTGGGCGGACATGACCGAGGATACGCGCGAATATCTCCTTGCTCTTTTGGTGCAGTATTTCCAGCCGCACATAGTCGCCGCAAATCTTCACTACCCCAATGTTTGAAGGGCTAACGATATTCGAGGGGCTGCCCCTTTATATTTCGGAGTGGGAAAAACTCGACAGAGAATACAGCAGGCGGTGGCGCGTTCCGATAGTAGGAGCATTTCTCACACTACCCACGCTTCGAAGGATGAGGAAGTTAACCGCGCAATTCAGTAGCTTATATCTCGATGAGCGTTGGGCGATGTTTAACAGCCGACACAACCACTGCTGGAACAACGACGGAACTTGTTATGGGGCATACGGAGACGGCGAGGGCGGCAAGTGCAGCGCAATACACGAAGGAATCAAAAAGCTAGGAAGCAAGAAGTTTTATAACCAGTAAAGCAAAGAATCGGCGACCGTCGAAAACGCACCAAACACACCACAAAACAACAATGGAAATTGTCAATATCAACGTCTCCGACCTCCGGCCAGCAGAATATAATCCGCGGCGCAAGAGCGAGCATGTCCTCAATAGCATCAGGAGCTCGCTCGCCGAGCATGGTTTCCTTCAGCCGCTCGTCGTAAACCAGCACCAATGCGAGAAGTGCGGAGACCGGCGGAATGTGATCGTGGGCGGCCACCGGCGACTCGACGCCGCGCGGGCGGAAGGCCACGAGCTCGCGCCGGCCGTTCTCGTCGATCTCCATATCGCCGACGAGAAAAAGGTGAACCTGCGGCTCAACGCGCAGGAAGAATTCAAGCAGCACGAGCTCGCGAACCTGATCGCGGAGATCCACACCCTCGACCAGCACGCCGCGGAGACGCTCGGATTCAACGCGCAAACAATCGTGGAGATGCTTTACGACGCCCGCTACGGATCGACGCCGCTCAAAACACTCCTCGCCGATAAGTTTCTCATCCCGCCCTTCAGCGTCTTCGATTCGAAGCAGGGCTATTGGCAAAGGCGCAAAACGCTCTGGCGGGAACTTCTCGGCAACATCGCGGAGACCCGCGAGGACAAGCTGGCCGGAAGCAAGAATAATCTCCTTATGCGCGGCGTGAACGCGGGCGTGAGCCAATTCGATCCTGTGCTTTCCGAAGTCATCTACCAGTGGTTCATCCCCGAGCGCGGCGGCAGCATACTCGACCCCTTCGCCGGCGCGTTGAGTCGCGGGGGTGTGGCGGCCGCGCACGGCTACGACTATCACGGCATCGAGATCCGAAAAGAGCAGATTGACGTGAACCTCGCGCGCTGCAAGGAGATAGGATTCGAGCACAACCCGACCTTCTACCACGCCGACGCGAATGATCTCGATGCCGTGATCGCGCCCGAGGCGAAATTCGATTTGATTTTCACCTGCTCGAAATGCTCGCGACCGCGCCACACCGCGCCGAGCGGAATATGGTAAAGCGCAAGGTCGTCAAGACGCACCAAAACATTCTCACGCTCTACAAGGGAGACCTCGAGACCATCAAAAATCCGCGCCTCCTCGAGATCCACCAGAAAATCTTGACATTCTTTCGAGGAGATCCGGAGACGATCAAGGCCGACTTCAAGAACCCGCCGGCGATCCAGCGAGACATCATTGGCGAACTCATAGATCAAGAACAGGAGCCATGATAACGGTCTACCTCAAGGATGCAGCGAACCTCGCCGAGGTCGAGGAGGGGTCATGTGCTCTCGCGATCGACCACCATCCGCACAGCGATGAGGATCTCGAATATAAGCAACTCGCGCGCCGCATCTATCCCCATATCTACACAAAGCTCATGCCGGATGCGTTTTTCGTGACAATTCAGCACGACAGGAAAAACCTCGGCGCACCACCACGGCACATAATCCTATATCAAGCCGCAATAGCCGCAGGGTTCCAACCGCACGAACAGAAGATCTGGCACCGGCGCGAAAGTATCTCGCTCTTTCGTAAGAGCTATGCCCAAATTCAGATATTCACAAAAGGATCGCCGAAGCGGTTCATGGAGGGCGAGCTGAAAGAATATCTCAACGACGTCTGGTTATTGCCGGACAGCATGAAGCGAGACGACTATACTGATGCTTTTACAGACGAGATCCCCGCGCGCCTCATCAAAGTACTCACGCGGCAACGCGACACCGTCCTCGATCCGTTTCTTGGTAGCGGCACGACGCTCAAACAAGCGGAATTGCTCGGACGAAATGGCATCGGGTACGAGATCAGACCGGAGCTTAGGAAATTCTATCCGGGAACGTGGAGTATTTTATAATCGCATGCCGACTTATAAACAAGAGACGCAGCAGTATCACATCGAGCGCATCAAGGAGGTACTCGCCTTGAAGCCGGCGATCAGCGACCGAGCGCTTGCGGATGCACTTGAGAAGGATAGAGAACGGCCGCTCAAACTCGACCGGCGCTACCTCGACAAACTCCGGCACAAGCTCTACCGAGAGCGAGCGCTCCGCTATAATAAGGCAGTCATAGACCGGCGCCTCGCGGAGATTCAAGACCGGACGGAAGCGATCATTCCACATCTCTGGCGAATACTGCTCACGAGCACGAACGATATGGTGCGCGTTGTCGCGGCAAAGGCGATCATCGAAGCCGACCACCGCTTCCTCGAGGCGCAGATGGATGCGGGAATCTTTGAGCGGAAGCTGGGCACAGTAGATGTAGAGCACAAACACGAGCACACCATAGCTCCAGAGCTTCTTCTCCCGATCATGGCTACCCTTCAGCACTACGGCATGGTTCGTAAAGAGACCGAAAAAACAAATGACACTATCAACCAGCCAGCTCTCCCCGACGCAAGCGGCGCAACTGGTAAATAATCCCACAGCGAGAAGAGAAATGCGCAAGCCCTTCCTCGGCTTCTGCGTGCTTTATTTGCCGCACTATCTCTCGCTCCCACCGGCCGACTTCCACCCAGAACTTCTGCGGCTTCTCTCCGACCATCTCGTAAAATTTCTTTCGATAATAGGATTCCGCGGCAGCGCAAAAAGCTCCTATGGCTCACTCGCATCGCCCCTTTGGATGGCATTAGAGAACCCCGAGCTGTACCCCTTCATCATCATAGTGAACGAAAACCGCGATCAGGCGATAGAAAATATAGCGAACATCCGGAAGGAGCTCGAGAATAACGAGCTGCTGCGGCTAGACTACGGCGACATGAGCGAGGGCATATCGAAGCAACGGGAGTGGACGAAGACCGGACTGCTTCTTAAAAACGGGGTGCGCATACTGGGCCTTTCCCGCGGCCAGCGGATCCGCGGCCGGCGGCACAAAGAGCACCGGCCGAGCGTGGTCATAATCGACGACCCCGAGGAAAAGGAGAAGGTGGAGAAGAAAGAATACCGCGACAAAACCGAGCGCTGGTTGCGCGGCGAGGTGATGCCGGCTATAGAAGAAATGCACGCGCGCTTGATTGTGGAAGGCAACATACTCCACACCGATGCGCTCATGATGCGCCTGAAGAACGACCCGATATTCACCCACCGCGATTACTCCCTTTTCAACGGCGAGCCGGTATGGGCGAACTGCACATGGAAGGGCAAATACCCCACGCAGGAGGCACTGGACGCGCAGAAGCGGAAGGTCCGGCATACGGCATGGATGCGGGAGTACTTGCTCAAAGTAATCCCTCCGGAGGGGCAGGTTATAAAGGACGAGTGGATCCAATACTACGACGAGATTCCGCAGCCGGTATACGAGCTGGACCCGAGCACGAAAAAGCAGGTACTCATTTCAAACCCGATACTCTCCGCCGGCGTAGGCACCGACCTTGCTATAAGCAAAAAGCAGACGGCGGACTGCACGACGATGGTGGCGGCTGTAATGGCGCTGAAAGAAAGCCGCGCCCATATTTTTATCCTGCAGCACCCCGTGAACGAACGTCTGAACTTTCAAGAGACCATAGCCCGAGCAAAGGCACAATCGAACGCGATCCGGACAAAGTACGCTGCGCCGATGTTTTTTGTGGAGGCCGTAGCGTACCAGCAGGTGGCCGTGGAGATGATGCAAGCGGCCGGCATACCCGCGCAGCCGGTAAAGGTCGGGAGCGACAAGCGGGCGCGCCTTTTGCTCGCCGCTCCCTTCATTGAGAACGGCACGGTATTATTTCCAAAGACGGGCTGCGAGGACTTAATAGCGCAACTGACCGGCTTCGGAGTGGAGGACCACGACGACCTCACGGACGGGTTTGTGCATTTGGTGCTGGGAATAAATACCCAGAGCGGCATGCAGCCGCTCGATGTGATAACAATTTTATGAGCAAGAAAAAACGGAAAAAGAATAACCAACACGCAGGCACCTATTGGGTTTACTATTTGCAGGGCAAAAGGAAAATCTGGGTCAAGTTATAGATATGAAATGCACAAAGTGTAAAAAAACAAAGACGCAGCCGCTCGATCAAAGAGAGCCGTGGTGCGGCTGGAACGGCAAAGGCGAACACCCGCGCTTCACGTGGAAGAGGGTGCGACGACGCGGGTATAGCTGCTCTAGTTGTTCACGTGATATTTATCTCGGCGAACTTTACTTAATCGATCGCGAGACAAAAGAGAAGCTCTGCTACGATTGCGGCATGCTTATCGTTCGAGGCGTAGAGTACTTAGAAGCAAGAAAATGAAAATTATTTTTCTCGATATGGACGGCGTGCTGAACCGAGGCGGGCACGAGGAGAGCATGCTAAACCCCGAGCTTATAGGAATATTTAAGGTCATGCTTCCGTGCACCGGCGCACAAGTGGTTATTTCTTCCTCGTGGAAACACAACCCGTTCATGCTACAAACTATACGAGAGTACGTTTGCGAATTTGTAGATCACACGCCCTACGTTCCCGTGGAGGGAATAAGCGACTCAACAAGGCGGCGCGGGGTGGAGATTCAGGCGTGGTTGGATGCGAACCCAGATACGGAGCGGTACGCGATCATAGACGACACTGGCATCATGCTCGAGCACCAGCTTCCGAACTTCTTCAAGACGGAGCCGAGCGTGGGGCTTACGGAGGAAATAGCCGAGCGGATCATAAAGCACTTCGAGCAATGAGCGAGATCCCGCAGCGCATCCTCCGGCAGGTGACCGGCGATCAGGACAAAGTCCTGCGAATATTCGACGCGGTGCAGTACGCCACGATTGAGAATATAAAAATCAAGGACGGCAAGATCCGCCGGCTAGAGCTACGGCTCATCGTGGACCTCGACGATCCGGAGAGCTTCAAGAGGGCGGTGGATGAGCTCAAGACGATAGCGCTCTAGGTTGACGGCGTAACTCCTATATGCTCTTGACGTTATAACAACGAAGTAGCGCTATCAGCAAAGCCGCCGACCCCCGAACGCGAGGCGGTTTTTGCTTTACTCCCAGCTTATCCACAGGGCAGACCATATTAGCGCTTCGGGCGATATGGTAGAGTACGGGCAACAGCCGGCCTCAAGCGAAGCACGCACGGGGTCCGCGGGATTCCTCGGTTCGAGGTAAACCACGCGGGCTCCGTTTTTTATCAATGCCGAAATTCATAGAAAATCTTCTCTCCTACGCGGGCTTCGTCCACAAGGATAAGGCCGCCTCGCCGAGCGTCTCATCGAGCTATAGCGCGGACCCGTTCACGCTCTGGCGCACGAATAGAAAGATTGACCCCGCGAGAGCACTCGAGGCCTACAGCGGCTGGGTGTATGCCGCGGTGAAAGCGATATCGGACGAGATAGGCGGTATAGAGCACCGGCTTTTTAAGGTAGGAAAGGATGGCGACAAGGAGCTTTTCGAGCACGACATTCTCAATCTCCTTAACGGGGTGAACGACTACCAGACGGGCCTCGAGCTGAAGCAGATCACGACCGCGCACTTGAAGATGGTGGGGAATGCTTACTGGTACCTGGAGGGCGCCGCGGACGAAACCACCAAACCGCTCGCGGTGCATATAATGATCCCCTCGAAGGTAAAGGTGCTGGTGAATAGGGAGGAGTTTCCGACGCGCGTGCAGGGGTACGAATACCGCCTGGGCTCGCGCGTGTACAAATTCAAGCCGCACGAGGTGATCCACTTCAAAGACCCAGACCCGAACGACCCGCACGAGGGCATAGGCGTGGCGCAGACCATAGCGCAGTGGATAGACGCGGACAACTACGCGATGGAATTCAACCGGCGCTTCTTCCTGAACGGCGCGCGTATAGGGGGCTTCTTGAAAACGGACAGCGCTTACACGCCGGACCAGCTGCAGTACCTCAAGGCCTCCTTCGAGGCGGCCTTTAAGGGAGTGGAGAACGCCTACAAGGTGCTCGCGCTTCCGAAGGGCACGGAGTACGAGGAGGGCGGCAAGACGCAGAAGGACATGGACTTCTCCAACCTCTCTCTCGCCATGCGGGACCGGATCATAGCGGGCTTTAAAGTGCCGCGCACCGCGCTTGGCATAACCGACGACGTGAACCGCGCGAACGCGGAGGCGACCGACTACGTTTTCGCCGCGCGCACCATAAAGCCGCTGATGAAGCTGATCACCGCGTACCTCAACGAGTTCCTCGTGCCGCGCTACGGGCAGGACATCTATCTCGACTTCGCGGACCCCGTGCCAGAGGACAGGGCACAAAAGATGGACGAGATGACGAAGGCGGTCGGCGCCGCGCCGGTAATAAGCGCGAACGAGGCGCGCGAGAAGTACTTCGGACTCGAGCCTGTAGACGGCGGCGACGACGTGCTCGTGCCATTTAGCCTGCAGCCGCTCTCCGGAGGCGGAGGCACGGACTACGGAACCCCTACCGGCCGCAGCGTTTCCGCGCGCGTGAGCGCGAGGAAAATTAGCAGAGGCCACTTTGTAAAAACGCGCTTTGCCATGAATGCCGAGCACCGGCGGACCATATCAAAAACCATAGCGGAAAAGGCCGCGGCGGAGGTGGCAAATATTCTGAAAGACGCGGCGGAGGTAAAAGACAAGGCGAGGAAGAATTTGTCGCAGCTCTCGGACGACGAATATGAGAAGCTCTACAAGGGGTTCGCGCTTCGCGTGACCGGCTACGAGAAGCGGCAGACGAGCGCCGTGCAGGACTTCAACGCGCGGCAGCGGAGGGAGGTGCTGGGGAACCTTCCGAAGATAGCGAAGGCCATAGACAAGCAGGACATCTTCGACCTCGAGGAGAGCATGGCCGCCCTCATAGATCTCTCGAAGCCGATACTCTACGACCTCGCCGGCAAGGAGGGCAAGGAGGCCGCCGCGCTCCTCGGGATACCGGATATGGATATTCTCTCCCGCGAGGTGCGGGCCGCGCTCGACAAGGCGATAGAGCTGATGAGCCGGAAGTACAACGAGACCACGCGGGACGAGCTGAAGCGCGCGCTCGAGAAGGGGTTGAAGGAGGGCCTCGGACAGGAGGAGCTCGCGGACCTCGTGAGCGGCATATACGAGTGGTCCGACGACGTGCGCGCGCTGGCGGTGGCCCGCACGGAGACCTTTAGAATTGCGAACTACTCAACCCAGCAGGCGTGGAAGCAATCCGGAGTAGTAAAAGCGCAGCGATGGTACACGGCAGCGGACGAGCGCGTCTGCCCGTGGTGCCAGCCGCAGCACGGAAAGGTCGTAGGCATCGACGAGGACTTCTTCAAGAAGGGGGACGAGGTCACGGGAAGCGACGGCTCAAAGCTTCCGATTGACTACTCCGACGTAGGGGCGCCGCCGCTCCACGTCTCCTGCCGGTGCTACATAAGGCCAGATGAAATCTCCCTAGAGTAAAGTCGAATCAAATTAAAAATAAAAATATGAAATCAAAAATTGCATTGAACGAAAACGTAGAATACTCGAAGCTTCACTGTGTACAGTGTGCGAGAAACAGAAACCTTTGCCCGAAATTTGGCACGCCGCACGGCGAGCCTCGTTCCCTGTTCCAGCCGTGGGGATGGGTGAGTCGCCTTATCAAAAACGGCTACCTCTCCGCGCAACACGTCAAGCTCCCGATTGTATTCGGGTATTGGACCCAGACCCTGAAAGTATCGAACCTCGTGGTTACGGCCGGATCCTCGACCGTCCCCGCCCTTCTTTTCGGGACCGGTACGGTGTATGGGGTTTATAAGTACATAGCGGTAGGCATCGGCACCGGCGCAGCAGCCGCAGGCGATACCGGTCTTGGCACCGAGATCACGGACAGCGGGCTCGCGCGCGGGACCGCGACAGTAACCGCGCAAACAACCGACGTGACCAACGACACGGGCCAGCTCGTGCTGAGCTTCTCCGTGACCGGCACGAAAGCGGTGACGGAATCAGGAGTATTCAACAACATAGTGGTCGCGCAGGGCACGATTCTCGCGCGGCAGGTTTTCTCCGCGATCAACGTAGTAAACGGCGACACCCTGCAGCTCACCTGGAAATTCGACATCGACTGACCTACGAAGATGTCCCTGAACCCGAGAGCACAAGCAGCGCGCATGCGGCCGTCGAGGTTTCCTCGGCGGCTTCCTGCCGTGCAAAAGCCGAGCGCGCTCGGGCGCCTTTATACCTTCTTCTTTCCCGACGACACGAAGATCAAGATTGAGTGCACGACGTTTTGGAAGCTGGATAAGTACGGGCTAAAACTCACGAGGAGGTTCTATACATTCCGCTCGTTTTTTTGGCATTACGTCTATGCGGTATTCATTACTCCATTCAGAAGTCACGCCGAATGGCGTCGGCGCAATCCAACGGCGGAGCTTTATATGTCCCCGCAGTACGGCGCGATAGCGTTCGACAATAGCACCTCAGGCACAGGAAATTTAAGTATTAGCCATACCTGCACGGGCAGTAATTTAGTGCTTGTAGGAGGACACGTGAATGTAGACGATGTAACGCAACTTCAGGTTACAAGTATGACTTACAATGGCGTGGCGCTGACCGCGCAAATAAATAATTATTATTTTCTAAACGCTGAGAGTTCTTACCGCAATCTGGATATCAGGTATCTTGCTTCGCCTGCTACGGGCGCAAATACGTTTGTAATAAATAATAACGATGCAAACACTCGGAGTAAAGTGGGCGGCTGCATCTCGCTCTCCGGCTGCAACACGACGACGCCGGTTGACACGGGCACCTCGAGCACGTCCCACACAGAAGGGGTAAAGACGACCGCGCCGGCGATCACAGTCACCACCGCGAACGCGAACACGATGCTTATAGAGTTTGGGAATATGCAGTTGGATAGTGATAACACTACCGTTGGCGGCAGCGAAACTGCTAGATGGGAATTAGTAGCTACAACACAAGGTCATTGTCTCGGGATAGCAAGCACTAGATCCACAACCGCGGCCGGAAGCTACACGAACACGTGGACAAAAACCGGTGACTATTTTGGTGGCTGGGTAACCGGCATCATCGGCATAAACGAGAAGGTCACGAGCTTCAGCCAGACCCTCTCCGAGGCGGTAACGATTGCGGACACGATCACAAGGAGCACGACGAAGGTGGTCTCGGAGGCGGTTATACTAGCCGACACCATAGCGCGGAGCGTAACGAGGGAGCTCTCCGAGGTGATGGTCATTGCCGACACGG
>Ga0209514_10001748_pt1 | contig 35984 bp, 29 predicted proteins | sample Subgrocontami58m_FD_187452 | JGI IMG/M metagenome (GOLD analysis project Ga0209514, IMG submission 187452) | Subsurface groundwater microbial communities from S. Glens Falls, New York, USA - GMW37 contaminated, 5.8 m (SPAdes) (version 3) | ecosystem: Environmental > Aquatic > Deep subsurface >...
TCTCACCCGGCTCAACCAGCGTCATACCGAATCACCAGCCGATCTTGCCCTGCGCCTGCAGACAGCCGAGGCAGAAATAAACCAGTTGCCTCTCTTCGATTATGTCGTCCTCAACCGCTGGGATGAAATTGACCGCGCCGTGGAAGATATTAAAGCGATTATTACTGCCGAGAAATGCCGGGTAAATCCGCGGGAAATTACTCTGTAAATTAGAAGATTAGTTTAAGTAGTAGAGTAAACAGATAACCTAGCGCAGCGCAGGCTGGGAAGGTTATTATCCAGGTTATAATAATCTCGCGCGCCATTCCCCAACGCACTGCAGAAAGTCGCTTGGTGGCTCCAACCCCCATGATAGATGTGCCTATGGTATGAGTGGTGCTTAAGGGTATACCAAAACGTGAAGCCAGCAAGATAGCTAAGGCCGCCGAGCTTTCGGCAGCAAAGCCATTTACTGGTTCCAGTTTGGTAATGCCAAAACCCATGGTACGGATGATGCGCCACCCTCCAAAAGCTGTACCGAGTCCCATTGTTGTGCCGAGCAGTAACATTACCCACACTGGAACCGTGAACTGGGTTAATACCCCACCCATTAGCAGGGCCAGGGTAAAGACCCCCATGAATTTTTGCCCGTCGTTGCTGCCGTGACTGAATGCCATAAAAGCCGCCGAGACTATCTGTAACTTGCTGAACATACCACGAATCGTTGATAAGCGAGTCCGCCGCAGCGCCCAGTAGAGACCAGTCATCACGGTCATACTCAGCAAAAAGCCGACGAAAGTGGAGAAGACAAGTCCGATAAGCACCTTTTGCCAACCTGCCCAGAGTAGCACTGAAGGCCCAGCCGCAGCGAGTCCCGCTCCGGCAAGACCAGCAACAAGCTCGTGACTTTCACTGGTGGGTATCCCAAAGCGCCAGGCGATGGTGCTCCAGAGTACGATAGTCAGCATGGCGGCAGCCACGACCGAGAGGTCGATGACTTCCGGCATGACGATACCTTTACCGATGGTGACGGCTACTGCCGTCCCGGTTACTAGCGCCCCCACCATATTAAGTACGGCTGCCATAGCCACTGCCTTTGACGGAGAAAGAACGCGTGTCGATACTACGGTGGCGATGGCATTAGGACTGTCCGTCCAGCCATTGACGAACTCGGCAGCGAGCACTAATAGCAGGACAATTATTAGAGAGAGGCTGATATCAGGCATGCTTGAGGGCTACCCCTTCCAGGACATCAGCTACATCCTCACAGCGGTCTGTGGCGCTCTCCATATGCTCATAAATCTCGCGCCACTTAATGACATGAGCAATATCCTTGGCGTCATCAAAAAGCTCGCCGACAGCCGAGCGGAATATCCGGTCAGCCGCATTCTCCAGGCGGTTAATCTCGACGCAGTGCTCAATTATTTTTTTCGCATCGGCACGGTGACGCAGTTGAGGCACTGCCTTTGCCACTTCGAGTGCGGCCTGGACGACAACTTCAGCCAGCTCCTTAGCTCTCTGGTCAGGACGATTCACCTTATAGATAAGCATGGCGTCGGCGGCAGCGTGGATAAAGTCAGTCACATCATCCAGAGAGTTGGCCAGTAGCGCGATATCCTCGCGGTCAAGCGGGGTGATAAAGGTGCGGTGTAACTGCGCGAAAATCTGGTGGGTAATGGTATCCCCGACGTGCTCAAGCTCGGTTATCTCGTTGACTTTTGCCTCAACATCCTGCCAGGTGTCGACCATCTCTTTTAGTTTCTGGGCGGCTTGGACCATGTTCTGAGCACTATTTTCTAAAAGCTCAAAAAAATTCTCTCCCTTAGGCATCGGGGGCATAAACCGCTTCAAAAAAGAAAATGTAGACACGACAAACCCTCCTTAGCCATAAAAGGCGTAGTAAAGTAACCAGGGGTCAAAAATTGGAGAACGCGCCAGGGAAAGTTTAACACAACTATTCCTTCGGAAGTTTAGATGAGGTATGCATGATTGTCAAGTTTTGTTCGGATTTTTGGGCTGATGGTAAGTTGAGCTAGTCCAGCTTCCGTATCCGCGGTATGAAGATCAGTGTCAGTATCATCAAGAGAACAAGCACCATGGCAAACCCACCGATGGCCCACTGAGCTCCGATATTCTCCGCCAGAAGACCGGCGAAAAATGTCCCCAGGCTGCTCAACCCCATATCCATCATGTTGATGCTCATCACCCGTCCCAGGTATGCCGCATCAGTGTAGGACTGGAGCAGGGTGCTCCCCAGAGTCTGACGACCGGCTTGTCCTAAGCCAATGAAGACCATTAAGCCCAGGGAGAGATGCCAGGAGCCGGAGAAAGCGAAAACCGCTAGCCCCAGACCCAGAACCAGGCTGCTGGCTAATAGCATAACGCCACGCTTTTTGTTGGGTAGAGAGGCGAGGACAAGAGAACCAGCCATCGCCCCCACTCCTGAGAGACTCATCAGCACTCCCAGCCCGGTCGCCCCCACCTTCAGGATATCTTCGGTGAAAATAGGCATCAGCATCATGTAGGGCATCGAGAGTACCACGGTGACAAGAGTCAGAGTCAGGACAGCAAGGATGGCAGGTTCGCGCCACATATATTGCAGTCCCCCCTGGATGTCAGCTAACATACTGCCGCCGCGCACTGTGGTTGTGCTGGTGGTCGGGATGAAGCTAGTGAAAAAGACAGCCGATAAGTATAGTCCCGTCTTCGTATAGTAGACAGCCTCAAAACCAATGGTGTCGATGAGGAAACCAGCTGCAGCCGGCGCCAGAAATCGGAGCGTGCCCATACCCAGGCTATTCAGTGCCACCGCGTTCATTACCTGTTCCCTGCCGACAATCTCAGGAATGAGAGCCTGACGAGCTGGCATCATAAAAGCCATAATGGTTCCCTGAATCACAGCGTCTACTATCAGTACCCACCATGAACCAGGGTGTTGGGGACTGATGTATCCCGTGGTCAAGAGAATGGCGACACTTACAGCCACCACCGCTAAGCCAATTTGCCCTGCCTGGACGACTCGCTTCTTTGGCACGCGGTCGGCAATAGCCCCACCAAAGAAAGATAGCGTTACCTGAGGTATGGCATTAGCCAGAGCCATGAAGCCCAGCAGAGCCGCCGAACCGGTCAACCGATAGACGAGCAGCGAGCGGGTGACCATATGCATGTTCATCGAGCCCCAATGCCCCACCATACCCAGGAAATAGAAACGGTAGGCCGAATTCTTCAGGGAGTCGAAGGTCTTCAGATTACGCAGGGAGATTCCGCCTCTACGCCTGCCCGGCTCCATCCCTGTATCCTGATTTTCACCGTTTGGTCTATTGCTCACTACTTTTCACGCTTTCATCGCAAAACATTTAAGAGAAGATAAAATAAAAAAGCTCCCAAACTGGGAGCGAATTTACCCTCAGCTTTTCTGCTGTCTATTTGTTATTATACTCCATCGTCTATGGAAGGGCAAGTCTCGGCGCGTTGACTTAAAAACCGTGTGAGTAATCTGCCTGATGCGGCTAGTCCAGCCGGCGTAATCGGGGAACGAAGACAAGCGTCAGTATCATCAGAAGGACGAGCACCATGGCAAAGCCACCCACCGCCCATTGCACCCCGATACTCTCGGCCAGTAGTCCGGCGCCAAAGGTGCCAAAGCTGGATAGTCCAAACTCCATCATATAGACGCTCATTACCCGGCCCCGATACTCGTCCGTCGAATAGTACTGCAGCAGGGTGTTGCTTAACGCCATCCGTGCTGTCTGCCCCAACCCGATGAAGACAACAAGGATCAGGGAGAGAGACCAGGAACTGGAGAAAGAGAAACCCGTCAGGGCAATGCCCAGGATTAGACAGCTAATAATAAGTATAAGTCCCCGTTTCCGGTTGGGTAAGGAGGCGAGGGCAAGGGAGCTAAGGATGGCACCGGCACCGGCGACACTCATCAGTATCCCCATGCCCTTGGCACCAACCTTGAGGATATCATCGGTAAAGATAGGTAGTAGCATCTGGTAAGGCATAGAGAGGATGACAACGAAGACGATAAAGACGAGGGTAAGCAGGATAACCGCCTCACGCCGAATATAATGCAACCCATCTATAATGTCAGCCAGAGCATTACGACCACTAATTGCTATTGTGCCGGTGCGCGGCAACAGTGCGATGGGGACCATCGCTAGCAGATAAAGGCCTACCATAACATAGTAGACAGGGGCGAAGCCCCAGGCCTCAATTAGAAAACCGGAGGCCGCGGGCGCCAGTAGCCTCAGGCCGCTCGTCTCCACCATCGTCAGGGACACCGCATTCATCACCAGGTCCTGGCTCACTATCTCACGGACAATCGCCTGACGGGAAGGCATCATCAGACCCTGAATGCTTGCCTTAAGTACTGAACCCACCATCAGTATCCACCACGAGTCAGGCTTTTCAGTGCTCAGGTAACCCAGACTTAGCGAAAGAGCTATACCTAAAGAGACCAGGGCGGAGCCGGCCATACCCGCCAGCAAAACATATTTCTTCTGTATCCGGTCGGCAATAACCCCTCCGTAGAGGGAGAGAAACAACATCGGGACGGCGTTGGCTAGTGCCATCAGTCCCAGAATGGCAGCGGAACCGCTGATGCGGTAAATGAGCAGGGAGCGTGTCAGCATCTCCATGTTCATGGGCGCCATAAAGCCTATCATGCCCAGGAAGAAGAGGCGGTAGACAGGGTTCTTCAGTGAGTCGAAAGTCTTCAGATTGCGCAGGGAGATTCCGCCACCGACTCTACCCCTGCCCGGATTCATCCCTGTATCCCGATTTCCATCTGTTGGTCTATTGCTCACTACTGACTACGCTTTCCGCTAACAAAAATACCCCCACAACCGGGAGCGAATTTCTCATCAGCTTTTACTATTTTGCCGACTTTACCATTCTACTCTTCTGGTTTCTGGGGGTCAAGACTCAGCCAGTTGACTTAAAATCGTTTGGGTAATCCGCTGCATGTGGCTAGTCCAGTCGGCGTAATCGGGGCACAAAGACCAGCGCCAGGATGGATAGTAAGACAAGAACGATGGCGAAACCGCCAACGGCCCATTGCACACCTATAGTTTCAGTCAACAGTGCCGCGGCGAAGGCGCCAAAACTGGCTAGACCAAACTGCATCAAGAAGAGGCTCATCACCCTGCCCATGTACTTTTCATTTACATAATATTGGAGCAGGGTGTTGCTCAGGGTCATTCGCACGGCTTGTCCCAGTCCAACGACGACAATCAGACCCAAAGCAAGAGGCCACGAGTTGGAGAAAGAGAAGCCGGTCAGGGCTATGCCCAGCAGCAGGCTGCTCGCCAGCATCATGAAACCCCGCTTTTTGTTGGGTAAGGAGGCGAGGGCAAGGGAGCCGATAACAGCCCCGGCGCCGGCAACACTCATCAATACCCCCATCCCGGTCGCACCCACCTTGAGGATATCTTCGGTGAAAATAGGCATCAGCATCATGTAGGGCATCGAGAGTATCACGGTGAAGAGGCTAAAGAGCAGGATAGGGAGGATAATGGTATCACGCCGGACATAGTTGAGTCCTTCTTTAATGTCGACCAGAGCACTGACGCCATGGCTGACTATTGTGCCGGTCAGCGGCAGAACAGCAAAGAAGATTATAGAGACGAGGTACATGCCAGTCATAGTATAGTAGCCAGCCTGAAAGCCCCAGGCATCGATAAGGAAGCCGGCTAGCACTGGAGCCAGGATCTGTAGAGCGTTCATTCCCAGCATGTTCAGGGATATGGCGTTCATCAAATCTTCCTCGCTGACAATCTCAGGAATGAGAGCCTGACGTGAGGGCATCATCAGACCCATAATACCCCCTTGCAACAGGGAGGACACCACCAGAATCCACCACGAGCCGGCTCGTTCCGGGCTGAGGTATCCCAGAGTCAGGGTAAGGGCAATGCCCAGGGAGACCACGGCAAAGACTGCCTGGCCAATGAGCATGACATACTTTTTCCGCACACGGTCGGCGATGACGCCGCCAAAGAGGGACAAGACGAGCATGGGTATGGCATGGACAAAAGCCATCGCCCCCAGAATGGCCGCCGAACCGGTCAAGCGATAAATGAGCAGAGAACCGGTTATCTGCTGCATGTTCATGGCTGCCATCTGTCCCAGCATACCACCGTAGTACAGACGGAAGACCGGGTTCCTGAAGGAGCTAAAGGTCCGCCTGCCCAGGGAAACTTTACCCCGACCCATGCCCGGCCCCATCCTCATATCCCGTTTTTCACCTGTCGGTCTATTACTCATTACTGTTTACGTTTTCACCCTAAAACCTTGCTGCGGGTAAAGATAAAGAAAAAAATACTCCCCGCGCGGGGAGTGAATTTACCCTCAGTTTTTCTGCTGCCTACTCGGTTATTCTACTACATTGCCTTTTGAGTGGTCAAGGATTAGCTTCTTGACTTAAAATTGTGTGAGCAACCCGTTTTGTGTGGCTAGTCCAGTCTGCGTAATCGGGGAACGAAGACCAGTGCCAGGACGGATAGTAAGATAAGAACTATGGCGAATCCGCCAACGGCCCACTGCACGCCTATAGCCTCCGTCAGCAAGGCTGCGCCAAAGGTGGCAAAGCTGCTCATGCCAAACTCCATCATCATAATGCTCATCACCCTTCCCCGGTACTCATCAGTTGAGTGGTACTGGAGCAAGGTGTTAGCCAGTGCCATCCGTCCTGTCTGTCCCAGTCCCACGACGGCAATCAGACACAGAGAGAGAACCCAGGAACTGGAGAAAGAGAAGCCGGTCAGAGCTATGCCTAGAATGAGGCTGCTGACGAGCAACATAAGCCCTCGCTTCTTATTGGGCAGGGAGGCGAGGAAAAGAGAGCCGAGAATAGCTCCGATGCCGGCAACGCTCATTATTATCCCCATTCCCCTGGCACCAACCTTGAGAATATCCTCGGTAAAGATAGGCAGCAGCATCTGATAGGGCATCGAGAGCACCACGGCGACCAGTGTGAAGAGGAGGATGAAGAGGATGACTGTCTCATGACGGATATACTGAAGCCCTTCTTTTATGTCGATCAAGGTACCGCGACCGCCGAGGGCTATGGTGCTGGTGTGTGGCAGTAAGGCGAGGAAGATTGTGGACACGAGGTATAAGCCAGTCATGACATAGTAGACGGCGGCAAAGTCAAAGGCATCGATGAGGAAGCCCGTGGCCGCAGGCGCCAGGAGCCGGAGGGCGCTCATTTCCAGCATCCCCAGGGAGACGGCGTTCATCAGCTCTTCCTCGCCAACAATCTCACGGAGGATTGCCTGGCGTGAGGGCAGCATCAGCCCGAAAATCGTCCCGTTGAACACTCCAGCCACAAACAGAATCCACCATGAGCCGGCGTGCTCAGCGCTGAGGTAGCCTTGGGCCAGAGCCAGGGCGACACCCAGGGAGACCAGGGCTGAGCCTGCTACGCCAATGAGCATGACATACTTCTTCTGCACCCGGTCGGCGATGACGCCACCGAAGAGGGAAAGGAAGAGCATGGGGATAGCGCTAGCCAGAGACAGTACCCCCAGAATGGCAGCTGAGCCGGTGATGCGGTAGATGAGCAGGGCGCCCACCAGTTGCTGCATGTTCATGCCCGCCATCATGCCCACCATACCGCCGAAGTAGAGACGGAAGACAGGGTTCTTGAAAGAGCTGAAGGTTTTCAGATTGCGCAGGGAAATTCCACCCTGCCCCATTCCCATACTCCGGTTGGTCCCTGTTGGTTGATTGCTCATTACTGTCTACGCTTTTCCCGCTAAAACCTTACCGCAAGCAAAATAAAAAAACACTCCCCCGCGCGGGGAAGGAAACCTCTTCTGAGTTTGTCTTTTATGTCCATAGTCTACACCAATAGTCCGGGAAGGGCAAACGGGGAAAGGGATTGTTTAGTTTGGCATCGTCGATATTGACTTCAACGCTACTTTGCAGTAAAATGGATTAGCAGTCTGAGGACGAGAGTGCTAATTTATTGTTTTATGACCGTTTGGAGGTGATAGGTTTGCCCATCTACGAATACGAATGTACCTGCTGTCCATCCCGTTTTGAGCTTAAGCGCAGTTTTACTGATGATTCTCCGGTCTCCTGCCCTCAGTGTGGGGGTAAGGTGCGGCGTATCTTCTCGCCCCTCCCCATAATTTTCAAGGGGTCCGGGTTTTATGTTACTGATAGCCGGAATAAGTCTGGTCACCCGCCGGACGAAAGTGGCACCGATAAAGCTAAGGTTGGCACCGATAAAGCCAAAGTGGACACCGAGAAAACTAAGGTAAGTAGCACAACAGAGGATGCTGCTTAGTATCCGGGAAATTTGCCTCTATATTTATTTTTAGAGTACGGGAAGGTGCATAACGATAAATGACGACAGATACTGCAAAGAAAAAAGAGTCTAAGGCTAAGGAAGTTACCTTCAAGTGTAAGTTCTGTGAAGAGTCTAAACCACTTAACGAAATGGTGGTTCTTACCAGATATTTCCCGCCGATGGTGGCCTGCCGGGCTTGCGAGAAGAAGATGCGCTAAGGGTGGGGGTTATGCAGAAACTGGCCATCCTGTATCGCCCGGAATTAGAAGAGTACGATTTTGGGCCAGGCCATCCTTTCCGCGGAGACCGCTATCTTACATTTCCGCAATTTTTAGCCGGGAATCTGGCTGAGGGCGATTATCAAATCCTCAAGGCGGAGCCGGCTACAGATGCCGATTTACGCCTGATTTGCCAGCCGGACTATATCGATTTTACCAGGGACTACTTCAGGGCGGCTAATGCTGGTTTGAGCGGTGCCGGCCAATTTTCGCGGTATCATAGTGCCGATAACCGTCCCATCGGGCGCCCTGGCAAACTGGAAGAGGCGGCCAGATTGATTATCGGGCAAGCCAAGATGGCTTGCCGTCTGGTTCAAGGGGGCGAATTTGCCAAAGTGGTATCCCTCGGTGGGGGCATGCATCACGCCCATCCGGCTTATGGGGAGGGATTTTGCCTTTATAATGATGTCGCCTTCTGCGGCTTATTTTTACTGCAGGAATATAAGCTGGAGAGAATCTTAATCCTGGATACCGATGCCCATGCCGGCAATGGCACCGCAGAGTATTTTTATGATGAGCCGCGGGTTTTATTTATCGACCTGCACCAGGACCCCGGGACTTTGTATCCCGGGACCGGTTTTGCCCACCAGATTGGTGCCGGCAGCGGGCAGGGTTTTACCATTAATATCCCGATGCCGCTTTATGCCGGCGATGATTCTTACCGGCTCGCTTTCGATACCATAGTGGCGCCGGTGGTTCAGGAATTCAAGCCACAAATTATTATCCGCAATGGCGGCTCGGACCCTCATTTTGCCGATACGCTGACTAACCTGGGACTATCCGTTAAAGGACTCAGAATGCTCGGGGAGAAAGTCAGAGAGATGGCGAAATTCTGTGATGGTAAGGTCATTGATTTGATTGGCTCGGGGTATAATACAAAGGTCTTGCCCTACGGATGGCTGGCTTTGATTGCGGGGCTGGGTGGTTTTGAGCTGAACATAGCCGAACCGGAGCCGGTGCCGCCAGGCTTCAGCCCGGACCCCGCTCTGGCCGGGACGGAAAAGGTCATCGCGGAAGTGAGAAGACAGTTTAAAGATTATTGGCGGTGCTTGCGCTGAAGGGCACTGTTTACACATTTACTCATCCATAGATTCAGTAACTCTGCTCCTTTATATACCGAAGTTCAGTCGCGTCACCAGGCTCCGGGGTAACCCGTACTTCACCATCCTGATTTGAGTAGGACGAATATCATATTTGACCAGCTATGACCAGAGTAGCCTGGCGGCCAAGGGCAGCAGCCCGGCCTTGAAATATGAATAAACGTCACTTGCAGTATCTATAGCCATTTTGTGCTAATATCTAAGGCGAGAAGATAAAAGATGGCAGATATTATCGCGGGTAGAAATCCGGTAATCGAGGCACTGAAGGCGGGTCGCCCCATCAACAAAATAGTGCTTGCCCGCAATATCGGGCTTCACTCGGTAGTGGCTGCAATACTGAATCTGGCCAAGTCTAAAGGTATCCCCGTTGAATATCTGGAGAGACAGTTTATCGACCAGCTGAGCGAAACTGCCTCTCACCAGGGGGTTATTGCTTATGCTGCCGTCAAAGAATTTGTTACCCTGGAGGATTTGCTCGCCATCTCCAGGGAAAAGGGCGAACTGCCCCTTTATTGTATCCTGGATGGTATTGAAGACCCTCAGAATCTGGGGGCAATTATCAGAACTGCCGAAGCCAGCGGCACTCATGGTGTTATTGTCCGAACCAGAAGAGCCGTGGGGCTTACCGCCACGGTGGCTAAGGCATCGGCGGGTGCGGTGGAATATGTGCCGGTGGCGCGGGTAGCCAATATCTCCCAGGCTATAGTCACCCTGCAAAGAAATGATGTCTGGGTGGTCGGCATAGAGCGGACGGGCAAAATCCCCTACAATCAGGTGGATTTCAAATTGGCGACGGCGATGGTAATAGGTGGTGAGGACAAGGGACTATCCGATTTAGTCAAGAAAAGGTGTGATTCTCTGGTATTTATCCCGATGTTGGGGAGAATCACCTCACTTAACGCCTCTACTGCGGCGGCTCTGGTGATGTACGAAGCCTGCCAACAAAGACACCGCTAGCTTTCTGTTCTCTGTCAACGGTTCTGTTCTGTTTATATGGATTGCATGATACAATTAAGGGGAAGGATATTAGAACTTGGGAGGCTGGAATGAATGACATTACAATTTCAATCTGGCAAGCAATAATAGCAACGGCAGGTGGTGTGACTATAGCTGTATTATTACCGCTTTTGGTGGCGTTTTTCACATTCAGAAGGTACGTAAACAGTCTTGTGAAAGCTGAAACGGACAAGGCTACCAAAGACATAAGAGAAGAACTGAAGGAAGCAAAAACAAGGTTGGATAGACTAATACCCTTTGAACGATTTTATGAGGAACAAGCCCATCAACTTAAGGACAAACCTAATCCTCCAGTGACACGGAAAAATGAGCTACTGGACAAATGGCATAGTCAAACACTGACGTATCCCGAATCAATGGAATTGAAGGGTATATTAGAGCAAGAATCTAGTCAAGGAGACGAAGCTTTAAAAGCCTTGATAGTCATAGCTCTTATTGGATTGGGATTATATATACTAACCCACAAAGAATAAAAAGGCTCATCCATCTGAAAAGAACAGAACTTTGTTCACAGCTGTGTTGACGCGCAGGTATGGAGAAACTATAATTACTTTAGGAAGCTTTGGTGACCGCGAAACGTGGTTACTGTCCCGCGAAAGGAGGATTTTGAAACATGGAAACTAGAGAATTTATCCAGGGTGCGCTGGAGCGTATAAAACAAGCGAACACCAGGGTAGTCACCGGTTTAAGCCCTGAGGAATTGATGTGGCAGCCGGGAACCGAATGCAACTCGATAGGACTCATTCTGTTCCATCAGGCGAGGTCGGAAGATGGGTTTGTCCAGGGAAGGCTTCTAGGACAGCCTCACGTATGGGAAGCGGAAAAATGGTACCAAAAACTCAATATGCCTGTTACTGAAACTGGCTCCGGCCTTACGTTGGAGCAGCTTGCCGCTTTTCGTGTCCCGGACCCGACAGGTTTAATGAGTTATGCGGAAGCAGTGCGGGGGCGTACATTGGGATATCTAAAAGATAAAAACAACGCTGATTTTGATAAGACAATAACTATGCCCCGCGGGGGCGACATTACTATCGGCTCCCTTTTTGCCCTCATTATAGTGCATTTATCCCAGCATATCGGTGACATGGCCTACGTGCGAGGTATGCAGAGGGGTTTGAACAAGTAAGCCCTGACTTCCCTTGTCATTGCGAGGAGCGTAGTGACGAAGCAATCTCAAGGATTTATACGGATTGCTTCACCCTTTCACCGAAGGGCTAGCAATGATATCATCAACTAAAATCGAATTGTATCTTTTCTAAAGTGCCTTCTAATTCGGCTATTTCCGCGCAGTTGAACTACTTCGTTGCCTAGTTGGTTTTGCTTTTTTCCTCCGCCTTTTCTTCCGCTGCCTTTTCCGCTGGTCTGCCACCAAAGTAAAAGCCGGTGATGGCAGCTAAAAGCCCACCGAGCATACTTAAGACATTACCGACAATCTGGGAGTCACCCTCCGTTGGTTCGTCCTTAGTTATTAAATGAAATACAGCTATGCCTAGAATCAGGATAACACTGAGAGCCATCGTGGCTCGAGAAAGACCTTGTATGCCGCCAGGTGCTTTTCCGGTTTCTTTGAGGAGTTCTTTTAGTTCACTCGGTTTTAAACCATCCTTGGATGCCTTTTCTATAAGTAGCTTACGTATCTTATACTGAGACACGTATGCTATAAGGATGTCAATGATAGAGGGCACACTAATAAATAGAGCCACTATCATTACATAGACTAAGATTATCCCCATGCTACACCTCCTTTGAAATCATCCGGTTGGCTATAGCTGCTTATCTAGTATTGTAAGTATAGAACGATTTTGAGTTTATGACAAGTCTCTCGCGTATTTTTGGTACTATTTGGTTTTGGGTGGTGGTGTCATTGCGAGACCATTCCGCTCATCCTGAGCCTGTCGAAGGAAGCGGAAGGCGACCTGCTCGCCGAACAAGTTCTTTGGCAGGCGAAGCAATCCGGGAGGGGCGTGACGTCCCCCTACCCAGATTACCACCTCGCGGAGTTTATACTTAGCGAAGCTAATGTGCTCCTCGTAATGACAAGCGGAGTCAGCCAAATGCAAACAAGCTTAAATATGCCATTTGCAAAGACGTTGCCATAGTGGTATACTGGTGAAAGCGGTTTAAGTTTAGGGCATCATATACTCCCCTTCATTCCCCAAAGTTGGGTGACCCGAACTCTAACTGAAATATTTTAAGAGAGGAGGTCATCCAATGAGTTTTCAGGAGAAGTCGATCCAGTGTTCTGAATGCGGGACTACCTTTGCCTTCACAGCTGAAGAGCAAGAGTTTTTCCAATCCCGAGGCTATACCAATGAGCCTAAGCGTTGCCCCGCCTGCCGTCAGGCAAGGAAAACAGAGCGGTATGGCTCTAGTGGTTCTGGCTCCGGTGGTTCTGGCTTCAGGTCCCAGCGGCAGATGTTCCCTGCGACCTGTGCTCAGTGCGGCAAGGCTACCGAGGTACCTTTTGAACCCCGCGGTGACAGACCGGTGTATTGCAGCGATTGCTATCGTGCAGTAAGACCAAGCAGATAAGTCAGGTTAATCCACAAGTTTATATCCGGGCCGGGCAACCGGTCCGGATATGATGCTGAAAGGTGTGAATTTTGTCGTTAGAAGTTTCGCTACGTGAAGGTGAATCCCAGGATTCTTTGTTACGTCGTTTTCAGAGAAAGGTGCAGATGAGTGGTATCTTGCGTGAGGCAAAATCCCACAATCACTTTGTCTCTAAGGGGGATGCTGCCCGGATAAAAGCCAGAAACAGCGCCAGAAGAAGACGACAGCAGCGGCCGGCAACCGATAAGTTCTAGAGTAAGCTCAAGGAGGGCCCATTGAAGATTTATGTAGGTAGTCTATCTTATGATGTCACTGAAGATGAATTACGCCAGGAATTCGCTGCCTATGGCAAGGTGGAATCGGTAAGTATCATCACGGATAAGTATAGCGGACGGCCTAAAGGATTTGCCTTTGTTGAAATGCCTGCAGTGGCCGAAGGGCAAGCAGCCATTACCGCTCTCAATGGAAAGTCTCTAAAGGAGCGTACTCTGACCGTTAGTGCAGCTCGGCCTCGCGTTGATACCCCACGGGGTGGCAGCGGCTCTTATGGTGACAGGAGAGGTGGCGGTGGTTCTGATAGAGGGGGTGGTGGATTTGGTGGAGGCAGGGGTGGATATGGTGGTGGTGGAGGCGGTGGAGGCAGGGATAGAAGGTACTAAACTTAAACTCCCTCCCGATTTAGTTCTACTCAACCGACAGAAGGTGTTTTACCCGACTCTAATTGGCGACTAATCCAGGTGTTAATGGCAAAGGGTGTGCCAAGTTTCGCCCGCTGCCAAGGGGAGTGGCCAGTAATGAATATCTATGTGGGTAATCTATCTCTTCACATTACTGAAGAAGAACTACGCCAGGAATTCACGGCTTTCGGAGTAGTGGGCTCTGTGATAGTTATGAACAACCAGTATATTGGTAGTGGCCAAACCAGGGGATACGGGTTTGTTGAAATGGCCTCCAAGTCTGAAGGCAACGCTGCAATTATCAGCCTCAAAGGTAAAAGGCTGCAGAACCAGCCGATTGATGTTGTTGAAGCCCTTTCTCTTTCCGACAAGACAGGCAATAATCCCGGCGACAATGGAAGAAACAGGCGGTCGGGTAGCCGGGTACGACAGAGAAGAGGCTAGGTCGTCTACCTCACTTATCGGTTATCACCAGAGTAACACCCCGTTACATTAATAATTCAGTTGACAGCCCTCCATCTGCTAGCTACAATAGTCGCTAATGCGTTTCAACTGGAATCTCTGGGGATGTCGGTATCCTTACCACACTGTATTACTGCCTGTACTTCAACACGGTAATATAAAATGTTAAGCCCATCCCTGGCTCTGCTGATATCTATTGCCGGCATCCTAATCCTTTTAAGGCTAAAGTGGCATCCCGGCCTGGCTGTTTTCGCCGGCAGTCTCATTATTATGCTGCTGGTTTTACCGCTGCCTTCCATACCCTCCAAGATGTGGCACACCCTGTTCGACTTGCCGACTCTCAGACTACTGGTTGTCGTCGCCAGTGCCCTGACCTTAAGTGGACTGATGGAGGCAAAAGGCTTACTAGCGAGAATGGCCATCACTCTGGAGAGTATTGGTCCCAGAGTGGCGCTACATCTCATTCCGGCGGCTATCGGGTTGGTGCCCATGCCGGCGGGGGCTTTGGTTTCGGCAACCGCTTCACAGGGGCTGGCTAAAAGATTAGGGCTGACCCCGGAGCGGGCCACCTTTATCAATTATTGGTTCCGCCATATCTGGGAGTTCTGCGTACCCGTCTACCCGGGTATAATAATAACCAGTGCCGTCCTCTCGGTGCCGCTTTTTGCAGTCGTAAAAATACTTTCCCCGGCGACGGCTCTGGCTATTGTCTTCGGCGTTATCATCAGCTACAGGATACTGAGGAAAACCCCCAAAACAGGGGGTCACCCCACTAAAAATATCGCCTACGAACTCGTCAAATCTGCCTGGCCCATCCTCTTGCTTGTCCCGCTGGTTTTGTTAGGGTTAGAAACAATGATAGCTTTCCCTCTGATATTAGTCCTTTTAGCCGTGCAGCAGAGACCTGAATGGCCGGAACTGAAAAAGGCGTTGAAATATGGTTTGGAGCCTAAAATCCTGTTCTTGCTCTATGCCATAATGCTGTATCAGGCAACCATAGTTAGCTCAGGCGCCGCTAAGATACTCATTGCAGATATGCAGGCTATCGGACTGCCCGATTTGCTGGTGCTGGTGGCGCTGCCTCTGCTGCTGGGACTATCCACCGGTTACAGCCCGGCTGTTGCCGGCATCGCCCTGCCCCTGTTGCTTCCCTATATCGTCTCCGGCTCAGGCATTAATGCACCGGTTTTATTGGTAGCCTATGTTAGCGGCTTTATGGGCGTGTTGCTTTCCCCCTTGCACCTTTGCCTAATTCTGTCCACAGAGTACTTCAAGGCTAGTCTCGCCAGGGTGTACCGCTATGTCCTGCCCCTTACCGTGGGGATAGAAGCCATCGTCTTACTTTACTATTTTATTGCCACCTAGCCCGCCAAACTCTCAATATACTCCTTGTCATTCCGTGCTTGACACGGAATCCAGTAAACTTGGACTACGAAATTCGCACGAGTATTCTGGATACCGAAACCGGGTGTTTAAGAGGGGTGTTAGCCCCTCTTAGAATATCTCTCCCCCTCTCCTTAAAGGTAGCGGAGCGATAAAAAATTATGTTGACTATCCCATGAGATTGCTTTCCAATAAGACGGCTAGCGAGTATAATATTTCATATGAATCCGTCTGCTAGACACACGAGGGCCAGCATATGAGTGAGTTAAACAAGTCTATTAAAGCCATTTTTTTCGACCTTGACGAGACGTTGATTCCTGAGAACGACTGCATGCTCGTGGCGATTAGACAGACATCAAAGCTTTTAGCCGAACGATATACGGGAATCGAGCCGGCACAGCTTGAAGCGGCCTACTTTCGAGCCTCTCATGATTTCTGGTCTGAGTCTAACAATGTTCCTAGAGCCTCAGGAAGTGGCGCATCAGGTGGGAACGCAATACGTATAGAAGTGTGGGGCAAGGCTCTTTCGGCCTGCAACGCGGAAGCCAATCGGCATGCTGTTGTGGCAGCTGAGTTATACGCCCAGGAAAGAAAGGCTAGCTATAGGCTGTTCCCAGAAGTTGAGGATGTGCTAAACACTCTCCGTCAACAATTTGTCCTAGGCATCATCACAAACGGGGCGGATACCCAACGTGAGAAACTCAAGAATACGAGTTTGAATAATTTAATCGACACAGTCATAATATCTGGTGAAGTGGGCGTTGGAAAACCGGAAGGTGGAATCTTCGTAAAAGCTCTGTCGTCAGTCAATGTTACGCCTAAAGAAGCCATTTACGTAGGCGATTCTTTAAATCTTGATATCGCGGGGGCTAAAAATGCACGGCTCTTTGCTGTTTGGCTGAACAGAACTCAGTTAAGTAGACCACCCAATTCGCCAAAACCGGATTCTGAAATTAATAATCTTCGCGAATTACTTGTGGTCTTGGGGCTGTAAATGCTAGATTACCATAACATTCTGTCTTTTCCATCCTTTTAAGGAGAGGGGGACTAACGGGGTCAGGCTTGATATTATCGTCTCTTGACACATTTAACTGGCTAAAGTAGTATACGCATACTGAGTCATAAACAGGAAAGGAGTAAAAAACTATGGCAGTGAAGAAACAGACGCGGAAGCCATCTTCCCGGACAGTAAAAGATGAAGTTGTGCGCAAGGATATGGAGAGGTTCAAGGAAAAGGTGGTGGAACTGGGCGCCTCGGCGGCTGAAGTCATACCTGCCTCCTATGTGCTGGTAGAGGAACGCGTGCGCATGAAGTGTCTGGTGCCGCGCTGCGGGGCGCTGCGGGACGGCGGAACTCCCTACTGTCCCCCCAACACCCCCGAGCCAGATTTTATGAGAAAGGTGTTTAGCCAATACCGCTGGGCGGTAATGTTCAAAAGGGACATCCCGAATGTTGCAGACTATACGGTCGTATCGGACGCTGTGCGAAAAGAGAGGCTAGCGAATCCGGTGACAAGAGAGGGTTTCCACGAAAAAACGCACGACCTCGTGAACCAGTTAGAGTCGTATGTGCAGAGTCAGGGTTATGATATGGCCCTGGGTTTTGCGGGAGGCTCCTGCAAAGGCAATCTATGCCACGGAGTAAAATGCGGCGTTATCCTGAATGGCAGTTGCCGCTTCCCGTTACGGGCAAGACCATCACTGGAAGGCGTAGGCATCGATGTCTTTGACCTGGCTAACAAGGTAGGGTGGAACACCTATATGATGCGTGGTGTCGAGCCTGAACCGGAGACCATACCCTGTGGGACTTCGATTGGTATTGTCTTCGTATATTAAACTGACGAAACAATCCTTCAGGGTCTGGCTGTCGTCTGTTTTGCCTTGGTTGGCGGCCGGGTTGAGATAGTCACCTCACTATGGCATAATTCGCCAGAGGATAATTTGGATTTTATCTCGGTGGTGCTGATAGCTATAGGTTTGTCGGCAGACTGTTTCGCCGTAGGCATCAGCGGCAGTATGTCCCTGAAAAACATCTCCCGTCTGCAAATCCTGCGTGCCTCTCTCGCCTTTGGCTTCTCTCAGGCAATAATGCCGGTCTTAGGTTGGCTCACCGGGCGAGCTTTTGCCGACCTGATAGCTTCGTATGACCACTGGGTAGCCTTCATTCTGCTGGCATTTATCGGTGCCAGAATGATATGGGAATCATTTCGTGCTAAGGACAGTCGTACTGAAACTGCCGACATTACTAAGGGTTGGCTATTACTCATCCTGTCACTGGCAACAAGTATAGATGCTCTGGTAGTAGGCTTAAGCTTTGCCTTCCTGGCAGTAAACATTGTGTTGGCTAGCTCAACCATCGGCATCGTCGCTTTTACAGCTACCGCCCTGGCTTTTTCAGTGGGGACAAAAATGGGCAAGTTCATCGGGAGACGAGCGGAAGCTATCGGTGGGGTGGTCCTTATCGCTATCGGACTCAGAATCCTCATCAGCCACATTGCATAGTGCCGGCTGAAATTCAGTAGATTATCTCCGGGGTATTTACCAGGTGCCCGTTAGGTGGCTGTAAAATATAGCTAATGACTCTCCGTCGCCAGTTCTCTCTGGATTCGATGATACTCGTATAATCTTCTCAGGGCGCGACTGGCCCCCGTAAGCGTGCTGTAAACTGCCGTACCACTCTGGCACATTTCCACTTGAAGTCGGGCTTGCAGCTTGTCTTCCTCAGGGTCATTAGCAAAGGTCTGGAAGACAACTACTACGGGTTTACCGTAGGTATTACTCCGGCCAAAGCCAGAAAGATACTTGACCAGCCGGTCTACCTGCTCGGGCCCGGACGAACGCACCATATTTAGATAAGGCATGACAATTAACGTGTCTATCCGAGGGTCAGCCGCGACCAATTCCATCTCCCGTTCCAGGAGGGATACATCCCGGAAGGCCTGCCCCGTGTCCAAGGGATTTCTGATACTGGCTCCAGCCAGAGGCACAAACTGCTTGAGCTGGGCTTGAGTTTCCCGGGTCAATGTCGGCACCTCCAGTCCCTCGTGGTTGCAGATATCGGCGGCGGCCACGCTGGCGCCACCGCCCAGAGACAGCACTGCCACCCTTTTTGCCTGTGGTGGTTTAACATAGAGGAATGTCATGGCGATTTCGGACATCTCTTCCAGGGAGTCGACAGATACGGCGCCAGTCTGGGCAAAGAAGCTTGACCAGATTGCCGCTTGACCGGCCAGAGAGCCAGTATGAGAGGCTGCCGCCCGTGACCCGGACTCGGTAAGCCCTGCCTTCCACAAAATCACCGGTTTGACCCGGTTAATCTCCTTCACCTGCCTGAGTAGCTTTCTGCCATCCTTGACCCCTTCCAGATACATACAGATGATTCTGGTGTCGTCGTCGGTGGCTAAATACTCCAGGTAGTCGGTACTATCCAGAATATAGGCATTACCGAAACTGATTGCCTTGCTGCAGTAGATACCGTAGTTGGCAGCATGATGAACGAACCAGTTACAGTGGCCACCACTCTGGGAGATAAAGGCAACCGGCCCGCTTTTCCTGGACAACTGGTCAAAGGGACCGATACCGGCTTTGGGCACATAGGGTCCCATGCAGTTGGGTCCAATGAGGCGCAGACCGCCGTCTAAAGCAATTTGACGTACCCGGCGTCCCAGCTCCGTAGCTGCCTCTTCCCCGGTCTCTTCGAAGCCGGCCGTAAATACATGGATGTTTTTGGCGTTAGCTGCAATGCAGTCTTCGAGTACTGCCGGCACGGCTTCAGCGGGCACCGAGACAATTACAAAATCCACCGGTTCGGGGATAGAGGCAACGCTGGGATAGGCCTTATAACCTAATATCTCCGTTGCCCTGGGATTAACCGGATAGATGCGTCCCGAAAAGCCGAGTTGCTCGTAACTATTGATAAAATTAGCCCCGCCACCCGATCGTGACTCGCCCCGTTTTGCCTCCGATGAGACACCTACCATGGCTACCACTTTGGGATGAAAGGCAGCCTCCATAGCCGGATCCCAGGTCATAATGATTCCTTTCTTATTGTACTCTAGTGACTGGTTTTCAGTTCATTCCCCATGCTGCGGGATTTCCCCAGTGTCTTGCCGACCGCAACATACTCGGCTTTATTGGCAAACCAGAGGAGCGGGGCAAACTTGTTAAAATCAGGTTTCCCGTCTACCAGTAGTTCCTGGGAAACGTAAGTGCTATCAATTTGTCCGATAATGATGCAATGGCTGGTAGAGCTGAGCATGTGTACCACACTGCACTCCATATTTATCGAACACTGCTCTATCATCGGTGCGGTAGCCAGTTTGCCGTAGAAGATATCGAAATTACAGTCCTTTACCTTATCGGTTTTCTCACCACTCACTATTCCGCAGTAATCGGCTTCTTTCGCCAGGTCAACAGAGGGAACGTTAACAGAGAATGTCCTGTTTTCCAGGATACCTTTCAGTGTGTAGCGCTGATGTCTTATCGGTAGAGCCACCATCGGTGGCTCAGAACTGACAAGTCCTCCACCGCCGACTTCAAAGAAATTTGCCTTACCCCCTATATTCGCCCCGACGATAAGAATTGGCCTCACGGGTATGAGGCATTGAGGTGCCAATTGTTCTTTTCCCATCTCGTACCTTCCCCTTTCCTGTTACTTGCCTGCGTTTCAGCGGTCTCTTTATCTTAAGGGAAAGCAGTGGTGCTTTACAACTATACCGCTCACCATTGAGGTAGGGTTGATGATGTCATTGCGAGACCATTCCGACACAAGTCGGAAGGCGAAGCAATCTGGGCTGGGCGCAGCGTTCGTCACCTTCCTGATTGCCGCGTCCCGATAGAATCAAGACTCCTCGCAATGACAGTGCAAGCAACCAAATGCGCACAGAACCCTCCGGCTAGGCGCTTGACGTCTGTTGAAACCTTGTGTATAATGTCAGTATGCAATCATTAGCCAAAGAAACTATTCCTCAAGCTTCGCCGTCGGACTGTTCTGCTCAGTTGATTGAAGTCACGCCGGTTATCATGCGCCGCATTCGGGGTGAGATGCGCCGTCGGACGATACCTGGCTTGACGGTCCCGCAGTTCAGGGCTCTCAATTATCTGCAGAGGCATCCTCGCTCATCCCTGTCGGATGTAGCTGCCCATCTTGGAATCACTCTACCATCGACGTCAAAACTGGTGCAGAATCTGGTGGTACAAAAGGTAGTTTTACGACGCGGCGCCACAGACCGGCGCCGCATTTGCCTGTCTCTTACCCAGCAGGGTATTACGGCTCTCGCCGTGGCTCGGCTGGAAACACAGCGGCAACTGGATGAGGTTCTCAGTTCCTTGAAACAAGATGAATTAGCCACGGTGTCGGCTGCGTTGCGTATTCTTAATACAGTATTTTCTGGAGGGAGTGCGGGTGTCGATATACATTAGGTTGTACAAGCTTGTTCTTAAGTACCGGATGCGTGTCGCTCTTGCCTGGTTGTGCGTCTTTGGTGCCGCCGGGTTTCAGTTGGTCAGTCCAAAATTGGTGCAATGGGCGATAGACAATGGGATTCCCGCCGTGGCGCAGACAAACCGTACTCCGCTGCTGATAGCGGCTGCGGCTATATTCGGTGCGGCTGCCTTACGTTCGCTGGCCCAGTACGGAAGGCAGTTCCTGGGGCAGGTTCTGGGACAAAACGTGGCTTATGACCTGCGTAATTCTATCTATAACCGTCTGCAGCACCTGTCTTTTGCCTATCATGACAGTCACCAGACCGGACAACTGATGTCCAGGGCGACGCAGGACGTGGAGGCGGTGCAGCAATTTGTCCAGATGGGTGTGCTGCAAGCGGTGTACTTCCTTGTTTTCATCAGTGGAGCTCTCATCCTGATGCTCGCTAGTAACTGGCGTCTCGGCCTGATATCGCTACCATTTCTGCTGTTTATCGCAGGAAGTTCGGGGTTCTTCAGCGGAAAGCTCAGGGCGACGTGGTATCGGGTCCAGAATGGTCTGGCACGCCTCACTACCGTATTACAGGAGAACCTGTCTGGTGCCAGAGTGGTTAAATCCTTTGGCCGCGAGGACCTGGAAATCAAAAAGTTTGACAAGGAAGCAGAGGCACTCTTCAAAGATTCCTACGAATCTACCCGTCTCCAGTCGATATCCGTACCGACTATGACAGGCATCTGGATGCTGGGGATGGCAGTCACGATATGGTATGGTGGTAGAGAGATTGCCGCCGTGAGGCTGACGCCCGGCGAATTGGCTGGCTTCGCACTCTATTTGACGCTTCTGCAGCAGCCGCTCCGTATGCTGGGCATGGTCATTAATGTGGCAGCCAGAGCATATTCCGCAGGCCAGCGGGTCTTTGAAATCCTGGATGCCGAGTCTGCGGTAAAAGAGAGACCGGATGCGACAGCATTACGTGATGTGGGAGGGCATGTCCGTTTTGAAAATGTTTCATTCGGGTATGACCGACTGAGCCCCGTTCTCAGTGGCATCAATATCGATGCCAAGCCTGGTCAGGTGGTTGCTTTACTGGGACCGACGGGTAGCGGCAAAACCACTGTGGTGAACTTGTTGCCCCGTTTCTATGATGTCAGTGAAGGCCGCATCACTATCGATGGAAAAGATATCCGTGATGTGACCCTCGCATCTTTGAGGCGGTGCATGACTATTGTGCAGCAGGAGGTGTTCCTCTTCACCGGTACCATCCGGGATAACATTAGCTACGGCATACCGGATGCCACCCAGGAACAAATCGAACGGGCGGCAAAAGCAGCTCGAATACATGATTTCATCGTTAACAACATGGAGCAAGGCTATGATACCTGGGTGGGTGAACGCGGGTCGACCTTGTCTGGAGGCCAAAAACAACGGGTGGCAATGGCACGGACACTGCTGCTCGACCCTCCCATTATGATACTTGACGACTCGACCTCCGCTGTGGATACGGAGACGGAATATCTTATTCAGCAGGCGCTCCAGGAAGTGATGAAAGGCCGGACTACCTTCGTCATTGCCCAGCGTTTGCGCACAGTCAAAATGGCAGACCAAATCCTGGTATTGAACAGAGGTAAGATAGTGGAGCAGGGCAGGCACGGGGAATTGCTTCAAAAAGACGGGTTCTATCGCCGCATCTATGACCTGGAATTACGCGACCAGGAAGAAGCTCTGAGCGAGGTAAGGCCCGCATCAGTTTCAGGAGAACATATTACAGAGAAGGGAGTATAACTATGGCTTTCGGAGGTTGGGGTGGTGGCGGCGGCGGTGGTCTTGGTGGTCCCGGCGGATTTGGCGGAGGCGGACTTCGCCGGGCGGTTGACGGTTGGGCAGATGAAGGATTGGGGAAGGCATACGACCATAAAGTCGTGGTGCGGCTGGCCAAATATGCGGCTCCCTATAAAAAGAGGCTGCTCATCGGCATTCTGGGTACAATAATATTTTCGGCGGCTTCGTACACCCAGCCGTTGCTGGTTGGTATGGCGGTTAACAGCGCCATGTCCGCCAATCTCCATGACCTCACCCTGCAAAGTTTGCTGCTCGTAGGTACTGCGCTTGTTGCCTGGGGTTCCTATTTCGGCTATATGAACAGTACGGCGTGGATGGGGCATGGTGTCTTGCTGACCCTGCGAAAACAGATGTTTGGTCATCTGCAGAAGCTATCCATGAGCTTCTATGACCGTAATGAAGTTGGCCGTGTCATGTCGCGCGTTCAGAATGATGTCACTTCGCTACAGGACCTGCTGACTCAGGGTTTCTTTACCGTTCTTGCCGACGTGCTCGGTTTGTCTGTAGTCCTGTTCTGGCTGTTCAAGTTGGACTGGGTTTTGGCTTTTGCTACCATGGGGGTATTACCATTTCTTCTACTGGTGCTGTGGATATGGCAGGAACATGCTAAAAAGGCATTTATTCAGGTTCGGATGGCAATATCAGTCGTTAATTCCAATCTGCAGGAAAATATCTCCGGCGTGCGGGTGATTCAGAGTCTTAACCGCGAAGACGAGAACTTACGCCGCTTTGACAAAGTGAACACCAATAATCTCAGCGCCAACGTTCAAGCGGCACGGCTTACCGCTATTATAAACCCGGCGTTAGAAATGTCGGTGGCGATAGCGACTGCGGTGGTCATTGTTCTGGGGGGCTATCGCGTTGCTAACAATTTGACTAACATTGGCGTTATCGTCTCTTTTGCCCTGTACATCCAGCGCTTTTTTGACCCGGTGCGGGAGATGGTTATGCAATACGCGCAGCTGCAGCGGTCTATGGCCGGGGGACAACGCGCTTTCGAAGTGCTGGATACCAAACCTGAAATTGTTGACAAGCCTGATGCCATTGTACTGCCGACTATCCGGGGTGAAGTCGGGTTGGAACATGTCGACTTGAACTATACTAGGGATGTCCGGGTGCTCCACGACATCAATCTCAAGGTCTCGCCAGGTGAGACCATCGCCCTGGTCGGACAGACCGGCAGCGGTAAGACAAGCATCACCGCGCTCATCTCGCGTCTTTACGATGTTACTTCAGGAAGCGTTACGATTGATGGACATGATGTACGCGATATCCAGCGTGCTTCCCTGGTGCGGCAAATGGGCGTCGTCCTGCAGGACCCATTTATATTCTCCGGTACCATAGCGGATAATATCCGGTTTGGCCGCCCCGAGGCGTCCGATGCTGATGTGCATCTGGCGGCAGAGGCGGTCGGTGCCGACGACTTTATCAAGCGACTCGATAAAGGCTATGATACCGAACTTGTCGAGCGCGGACAGAATCTGTCACTCGGTCAGCGTCAACTCCTGAGTTTCGCACGGGCGATTGTGGCTGACCCCCGAATACTGATACTGGATGAGGCTACCGCCAGAGTAGACAGCTCTACCGAAGCGGTGATTCAGCAGGCACTGAAACGGGTCTTGAAGGGACGGACATCGTTCGTCATTGCCCACCGCCTATCGACGATTCGTGGAGCGGACCGTATCGTCGCCCTTGAAAACGGACGTATCGTAGAGGTTGGGACCCATAGTGAACTACTGGCACGGGATGGTATTTACAGTCGCCTTTATAAGATGACATATGAGTCCCAGGACAAGGACAGCCATACTCTGGCGGCATAAATGGCAGAAGCTTCAACAAACAAGTGCCAGGCAGAATCGCTGACCTGGTTGAGGTGGGTCAGTTAGCCCTAGCCCGCTCTGGCATTTACCAGCAACAGGGGTGTCTCTCCGTGGCGCAAGATTTTCTCAGCAACGCTGCCAAAAATAAAGCGGCCCAAACCGGAGCGACCGTGAGTTGACATGACCATCAGGTCGGCGTTGGTTTTCTTAGCTGTTGCGATGATATCCTCGGCGGCATTATAGCCTGAGGTTACAACACTGGTTACATCTATACCCTTTTTCTTTACTTCTTTCTCCAGTGCAACCATTTCGGCACCAACCCGTCTCTTCTCATCCGCGTCTAGCTTCGCATAATCGATGTAGGCGCTGGCCCCCGAATCATCTTCATAAATGCGAACCTTGGTTGCCATCTGTGTGAGAGTAACACTAACCTTCAACTTGGCAGCCAGTTCTTCTCCGATAGGTAGGGCCAGTTTGCTAAGGTCTGACCCATCCAGCGATATGAGTATACGGTTAATCAGATGCTCCTTCCCCTCGGTTTGCTTCGCCATCTGAGGCCTGATGAGCATTACCGGTATGGGTACGGTTCGGCAAACGTTGTCAGTCACGCTGCCCAGCATTTTACCTACCTTGAGACCAGAGACGCTGACAGCCGTCACGATTATCAAATCTATCTTGTTCTTATCCACGAGTCGGCAAATACTCTCTGCCGGTTCTCCGGATTCGACTTTTGTAGTTACTTTGACTGCTTTACCCCCAGGCTGACCACTGCTAATATTAGCCCTTACAGTCTCCGCCAGCCTGTCCAGATACACCTGATGAATGTGCTGGTACTCCGGTTGGTGCTTCTGGCCAGGTACGTGGAGTAAAACTACCTCGGAGCCTAACCTTCTGGCTAATTCCTCCCCATAGGGAAGAGTAATCTCAGCTAACTCAGACCCATCCAGTGGTAACAATATTCTATTAAACATGTTTACTCCTTTAGCAACAATCAGGCTGTTTGAGCAGCCTTTATCCCGATTGCTGCTAGTATATTATATCACAAGGCGCAACCAGGATGTAAAGAACAACCTTTAGGCATCACTTCAGCTCTGTTATTGAGTAAGAGATAAATTGGGCATCTGTTTGCGTTAGGATGGCTCTACTGTGGTAAAATCATTCAGTCCCAGAGGGGTCCCTTTTCTTCTGGGGGGATAATAGGGAGAAAAGATGTCATCTGCCAGGCGGTATACTTTAAATAAGGTCAAGTTACTGCATTTGCTGGAGGAGTTAAAGGCCAACTCTGTAGAGGTCGGTTCCCTTTGCCTGCCGCCGGGTTCCTCAAGGACAGAGATAGAAGAAATGGTAGCAGCGACACTGGGTAAGGAAGCCGTGCCCAATGACATGGCTGGTTCGATTGCAGAATCACAGACCGGGGCGATAGTTTTCTGGGGCCCGCATCATCGCTATCTGGTGATGCCGCCATTCCCGGTGCCTGCCCTGAGCAAAGTCGAAGGGGCGAAAGGCAGCTTTTCCCATACCTGTGAAATCGAGCCTCTTTATTCCCTGATGCACCAGGAGCTAATGCTGGGTCTGGTAATGGTGAGGCTTGGAGAGTATGGTATCGGCGTTTTTCAGGGCGAGAAATTACTTGCCAGTAAAGTCGGCACCGGACTGGTGCATGCCCGCCACCGGCAGGGAGGGTCATCCGCCAATAGATTCAGGCGGCACCGTGAAAAACAGATGGAAACCTTTTTTACACGGGTCTGCCAGCATGCCAGGGAGCAGCTGGAGCCTCATGCCAGACAATTGGATTACATTCTTTACGGAGGTACTAAGGAAACTATACTGGATTTCCGCAAGCAATGTCACTTTCTCCATGAGTTTGATAAAATAACATTACCCCGGTTGCTCAATATCAGAGAACCAAAACAATCCGGACTGGCAGAAGGGATTCGGGAAGCCTGGTCCAGCCGGGTAATCCAGTGGGATTAGGAACAGGCTAATCTTACTGAGTAATATAGCGGGTTTAACTCAGATTGCAAAATTGAAAGGCAGGGTTCATAATTAACATATGTCGACTCACTCTAGCGGCAGAGCAAAAGATAGACTGGAGCGCATCGCCCGCCGGGTTATGACGGAACGCGGCTTTCTGCCCGATTTTTCGCAGGCTATCCTTGATGAGGTCGAAAAGATTCAGGAAGTCAATCGGGTAGCGAAAGTTGATAAGAAGGACTTACGTCACCTGCTCTGGGCATCGATTGATAACGATGATTCCCTGGATCTGGACCAGTTGACTGTGGCGGAGGTCCTGCCGGATAACAGGGTAAAGATTCTTGTTGCCATTGCGGACGTAGATGCCCTCGTAAAAAAGAACTCAGCCATTGATGAGCACGCCCGGCAGAATACGACTTCCGTCTACACAGCCGGCAGGGTTTTCCCCATGCTTCCCGAGAGACTCTCTACGGATCTTACTTCTCTAAATTATCAAAAAGACCGCCTGTCCATTGTTATTGAGATGATAATCAGTGATGATGGGGAAATACAAAACTCGGATATCTATCATGCCTTGGTACGCAACCATGCCAAGCTAGCCTACAACAGTGTGGCAGCCTGGCTGGAAGGTAAAGGGCCGCCGCCTCAGGCCGTCGCGGTTGCCCCATCTCTTGCCGAAAATCTTCGGGTTCAGGATCGTGTCGCACAAATATTGAGGTCCCAGCGGCATCGATGCGGTGCCCTGGAATTGCAGACACTGGAAGCCCGCCCCATCTTTGCTGGAGACGAACTACAGGACCTGCTGGCGGAAGAAACGAACCGGGCCAAGCAAATCATTGAGGACTTCATGATTGCTGCCAATGATGTAACGGCGCGGTTTCTTCACGGGAAACAGGTGCCCTCTTTAAGACGTGTAGTCCGTTCTCCCGCGCGGTGGGACAGGATCGTCGAGCTTGCGGCCCAGCATAATTTTAGGCTTCCCTCAGACCCTGACCCGAATGCATTGAATGGCTTCCTGACAAGGCAGAAAGCAGCCGATCCGCTCCGTTTCCCCGATATTTCGCTGAGTATCATCAAGCTGCTCGGCCCCGGCGAATACGTTGTCGAATTGCCGAACCAGACCTCGCCCGGCCACTTCGGGCTTGCCGTTAAGGATTATACCCACTCGACGGCCCCTAACCGCCGGTTCCCGGATCTGATTACTCAGCGCATCCTGAAGGCAATTATAGGCGGGTCGCCGTTGCCCTATAACCGGGCTGCATTGGAGGAACTGGCCATGCATTGCACCCAGAAGGAAGATGATGCCAGGAAGGTAGAGCGGCTCGTTGCCAAATCAGCTGCGGCCATGCTGCTCTCTTCAAGGGTAGGAGAACGGTTTGAGGCAATGTGTACGGGTGCTGCCGAAAAAGGAACATGGGTGCGTATCTTTTATCCCCCCATTGAAGGGAGATTGCTTTATGGGTACGAAGGTGTCGATGTGGGCAATCGGTTAAAAGTGAGGCTCATCCACGTCGATGTGGACAGGGGATATATCGATTTTGAGAAGGTGTAGTCGAATCTTCAGATATCGGTAAAGTAAGAAGTTCACCAAGAAGCTACTCTTTCCCTAATGCCCGGAGCCATTGCAGCGAAGTGATTACTGTCGCCTGCCGTGGGAATACTTTCCCCATCAGTATCTGGTGAATATCATCCTCCGCATCAGCACAGCAGTCAGAGAGCACTATTAATTTGTAATCTATATCAGCAGCCCACCGCACTGCAGTAAGCACACAACCACTGGTTCGGAGTCCCATCAGAACCAGCGTATCGACCCCCTGTTTTTTAAGTAGCTCATCCAGTTTGGTAGTTGAAAAAGGCCCAACACGGCTCTTGGTTAATACTATCTCTCCGGGTTTGGGAGTAATAGCAGGATGAATCGCGGTCTCAGGTGTCCTCTCCCCGCGGACCACCTCTACATAGATGAGAGGAATACCCTCGTGGCGAACTCTTGCCAGAACTTTATTCGCCCTTTTTAAGATTTTATTCTGAAATTCTTCCGGAAAGGCGCTCAGTTGTCGGTTCTGATAATCCATGATAAGTACCGCTGTTTTACCTCTATTGCTTGACAATTTATTGATTGGTAACTGGTTACTTGATAATTGATTGATTGGTAACTGGTTAGCCATATTACCAGATCTCCTTCACCCATATCATATTAGCCCGGGTAGGTTTACTTCACTGCTCTCCCTTGATATTAATTAGAGTTATCATACATCAGCTCACAGTACCAGACAAGGCATTGATTGTACATTGATTTCATCTATACCCTTGACTTGGTCGGAGTTGAAGTTTAAAATCAGCTTGGAAACGAGGAAAGTAAGCCTAAAGGAGGTAATAGCCTATAAAAGATAACAGGCAAAGGTGTCGTGGACAAACGATGGTCGGTAGTTAACTTCTGCTGGGAAGGTCTTTAGACAGCGAGCAATTCTAAGATGCTATGGTAGTTAAGCGAATAATTCGAACGAGGAGGAATTGCAGATGGCATACGAGCGGAGACAGCCAGACCCCAACGCGACAGCACGGACGAAGGGCATCGAAGTAGACTTAAACGCGAAAAGAGCACCGTTTGAGATGCATGGCGATGCCTGGTACAATAACCCGCTGGACTACAAAACGGTTATTTACGAAGCAAACCATGAGACTCATGTAGCCAAGGTCACGCTGAATCGGCCTGAGAGAATGAATGCTTTGAGCCACGAGCTACGTGCCGAGCTTTTTCATGCTCTCAAGGTTGCCGAGCGTGATAAAGATATCAATGTAGTTATCATCAAGGGTGCCGGGCGGTGTTTTAGCGCTGGTTACGACCTGGGTGGAGGGAATGCAGGGGCTCAGGAACCGGATTTCGGCTCTCAATACGTAGGTGATTCGCACTGGCATCGCTACCTGGTCAACCAGTACTGGCAGATCTGGGAACTATCCAAGATTGTTATCGCTCAAACTCACGGCTACGTCCTGGCTGGCGGCACAGATTTAATGTGCCTTTGTGACCTGATGGTGACTACTCCTGATTGCAAGTTCGGCTATCCTCCCGTAAGAGCGATGTCGGCTCCTGATCTATTATGGTTCCCCTGGTACCTGGGCAAAAGGAAGGGGGCGGAGATGGCCTATACCGGTGATAACATAACCGGTGAGGAAATGTACCGACTGGGCGCGGCGAACTATTGTGTTCCCCAGAAGGATATAGATGAGTTTACCGAGGCCTTCGCCAAGCGGGTAGCCTTGATTCCATGGCAGGTGAATTCCCTGCGCAAGAGGCAGCTCGCCAAAACACATGAGATAATGGGCATGAGAATATCGATGGAGATATGTGCCATATTGCAGGAGCAACTGGCCCAGACCGATTATCTGAAAAATTGGGGCGAGGTGTTTCGGAAGGTACCGCTGAGAGAGTATCTGACTATGCGAGACCAACCCTATGCAGACTACAGGACTGCAGAACAGGCGATACTGGACCGTACTACAAGAGAGGGAGAGGCTTGGAAAGGAGTATCAGGCGAAGCTAAACCTAAGACCTGAATTACTCATTAATAATTAATGTCAGGGAGTTGTTGAAAAGGCTGGGTATCTTCATTGAAGATACCCAGCCTTTCTGTTTTAGATTAAACGGTCCTACCGATGCGTTACGCTTGCGGGCGTCTCTTGCGGGCGGACACCTGCCAGATGACCACTCCGATGACCAGAACGATAGCCACCACCAACAAGATGATGGGCAACGGGCTGGCCGGCGATGGGGCTGGGGCTGTCGGTGCCGCAGGTGCTACCGGTGCCACTGGGGCTGCCGGTGCCGTCGGGGCTGCCGGTGCCGCAGGTGTCGTCGGGGTTGCCGGTGCCGCCGGTGCTACCGGTGCTACCGGTGCCACTGGAGCTGGTGTCGGTGTCGGAGCGAGGACGGTGAACTTACCTGACAGGTCGCCAATCGTAACCGTGTAGGTACCGGCGTCAGTCTTACTGGTAGTGAAGGTCACTGTCTGGCTGGTGCGGCCGTCCAGTGTCACGTTCTTGGTAGTAACGACCGTCCCGTCCAACTTAAGTGTCACTTCGTAGCTACCGCTGAGGTCACCGGTGTTGGCAACAAGGACACCGACGGTCACATCCTGCCCTGGATTCGCCTCGGCCGGGGTGACTGTGAGGGCACTGGTTGTGAAGGCAGCAGGACTGGTGCGGGCCAGGACTGTATAGACAGAGAAGTGAGCGACCTTCAGGGTAATGGTATTGGCCGCTGGGTCAACGGTACCGGCCACATCAACCCACTTCAGACTGGGCACGTCCCAGGTGGTCACAACCAGGTTCTTTTCGGCAACACCCGCCGGGAGCGCTGATTCACTGTACTTGAAGGTCATCGTTATCGGTGGGTCGAAGACCGCCCCGCTCGGCCCAAGGTCGTAGGTCTGCCCGATGATACTTGACTGCACGGGCGCCGCCGGCGGTGAGGTCATCGGCACTACGCTTATACTACTGAGAGCAGTGCCGGTACTGGTCTTGCCGATAGTGCCCTCGGGTATAGTGAGGGCCAGATTGCCGTCGCCACTGCTGGCGGTCACGGCATTGGTGAACTTTCCTGTATCCGCTATCGAGCTAGTCAGATTAGTGACACCGGTGGTTACCTGCGGGAGTGAGCCGCCGCCACCACCACCACCACCTCCTCCACCACCACCACCACCTCCACCACCGCCGCTAACCGGAACTGAAATTAACGTCCACGAGCTGAAGTGATTGGGTGAGGCATAAGCGATCCCGCCGCTGACAGTGGTAGGTACTTCTATCCATCTGCCGGTGGCGGGGTCAAGGTAGGCTACTCTCAGGTTCGCCGTGGTAACATTCGCGGCGGCGAGGATAGCCGGATCATAGGGGAAGCCAAGATCCCACTGCACGCCGTCTACCGGTGAGCTGGATTCGACGTTGGTAACCCTGCCCAGCATGTCCGAGGCGCCGGTAGGCAGCGTGGCTAGTCTGCTCGGGGTCACGTTTACACTGGTAGGAGTGATAATGCTGGCCTCGGAACCTTCGCTGATGAGTCCGTTAATCTTGACCTTATCGCCCCAGGGTGCCGTCAGGTCCATGGGCGTGCTGCTGGTAATCGTGGACGGGTCGACACGTGGGGAGTTATAGGTGGTCGTGGTTGTTCCGGCAGGAGTGACGATAACCGTGACATTGGCGCTGTCGGCAAGGGCTCCGCTAGTGCCGTTGACCGAGAATGTCCAGTTGCCGGGCTGGGTGCCGGCGGCTACCGTGAAGGCCAGTTGCACTTTACCCAGGCCAGTTGTCGCCGACGGTGTTACGTTGGCAGCCGTGGCGGTGATGCCGGACGGCAATACCGATGTACCATTGTAAGTGACAACCAGGTTTACCTCGGCGGCAAAGCCGTTGATAGAGGTGACGGTGATAGTGGTATTATCCGTCGCGTTAGAGGAGGAAATGGGCAGAGTGTTCGGTGCCAGGCTGATGGCGAAAGCAGAAGTATCCGCCGGAGGTACCACGTTCACGGTGATGTTCCGTGTTTGCGTGATGGTACCGCTGGTGCCGGTTACGGTCACGGGATACCTGCCCTCGGCGGCTCCGGTCGGTACGTTAATCGTCAGTGTCGCCATAGTGGGCGTGCCGACGCTCGGGCTGACTGTTGCCGACGGGGTAATGTTAGCGGTGGCACCGGCGATGGCGCTTAGCCCGGAGACGCTGAGGGTAATGGCAGACTGGAAGCTGCCCAGCGGCTCAATCTTGGTGGTAACGGTGCCTGAACCACCTCTGGAGATATCAACTTTTTGCGGACTGGCATAGAGGACGAAAGTATTGACCGCCGACGGCATCAGTCCGAAAGGCCGGTCGACAGTCGTACCGCTGGTGGCACCCCTGGCTCTGACCGGATAGATGCCGGCGGTCATGGACGGGGCTGTTATCAAGGCAGTGAAGGAGCCGTCCCCGGCTACGGTGATTGTTGCCGGTACGGTGGTAATGGCGTTGCCGCCGAAGGTCATAGTTACGTTTTCACCGGCGGTGAACCCGGTGCCGGACAGCCTGATATCGGTATCGGCCGGGCCGCTCATCGGCGAGATGACGAAGCTGGCACCGGGCGAGACTATCATCAGGCTTATCGGGACAGATCGGGATATGGTGCTGGTGCCGACCTTAAGGGCAATGTCATACGGACCTATCGACGTGCCGCCATCCACCTCTACCAGGGCGGTGATAGTCATGTCTTCACCCGGTATCGGTGTCAGCGGCGTCGGGGCGGTGACTTGCCTGATTCCTCCCGGCATGCCGGCAAATTTGCCGATGGTATTATCGGAGGTATTTTTGAAGGTAACGATGACGCCCGGGGCCAGGTGTCCTACGCTGAAGGTAACGTTTTCAGAGAAGCCGTTCCTGGAGCTAAGGGTTATGGTGGTGTTGCCGCTATTGCCTCGGACTACCTTCAGGAATTGCGGAGATACATTGAGGAAGAAGTCGGCATTCTCCGCCGGGACGATACTGAATGAGTTCTTGGAATCTCTGGTGCCATCGGTTGCCTTGATTATGTAAGAGCCTGGAGGCACCTGGCTGGCTGGAGGTACGGTTATCTCGGTAGCCCAGGTGCCATCCGTCTGTACCTGAATAGCGCCCGGAGTGATGTTGATTGGCACCGCTACGCCGGCCGGCGCCGCGGTCAGTGTAATAGTAGCGCTACCGGTAAAGCCGGCGCCGGATATACCGATATGCTCTCCCGGCCTGGCCCGCGGTGGGTTAATGGTTATGGTAGCAGAGCCCAAGCCGACGCCTAGGTTAGGCATGACGCCGAAGCCGAGCGGTACTACAGCCACTCGACTGCCACTCATGCCACGGATGCTGACCGGATATGGTCCCGGCGGAGTGCTGGCGCTGACACTGAAGGTCAGCGTGGCGCTGCCGGTGTCACCGGGGGCTACGGTCACAAGATTGCTCGGAGTGAAGGTAGCGGAGATTCCCGGAGCCAGACCGTCAACATACAACGTGACATTAGCCGTTGTGGTGCCTACGGAAAGTGTATTGATAAGGATTGTGGCATTACCACTCTGGACCACGGGCGGCAGATACGGCGGCGACAGTTGCAGGATAAACCGGGCGTCAGAGCCTCGGATGCTAAACGGTCGGGAGTCAAAGACAGATCCGCCGCTTCCGGAGGCAACGGCCACCCTGACGTCATAGGTCCCCGCGTTGAGGCCGGTGGGCATCTGGAAGACCCCTGTAAAGGAGCCATTGGCATCGGTAGTAAGGTTATCTGGAATGGCTATTGTCTGCGAGCCAAACTGAAGACTGGTAACATTCTGGCTTGCCGGGAAACCGGCTCCGGAGAAGGTCACCTTAAACTTCTTGTCAAGGTAGCCAGCCGGAGCAAAGTCAGGTTGCAGGTTCAACTTGGGCATCTGGAAGTTGGCGGGCGGCATAATGCTGATGCCAAAGGGCACCAGTCTGGTTTCGGCGCCGCTGATGCCACGGATGGTCAGCGGATAATGGCCCGGCGGGGTCGAGGCCCTGGTGGTGATAGTCAGCACTGTGCTGGCGGAACCTCCTGGTGCAGCCGTCAGATTAGAGCTACCAAACGAAGCGGTAACTCCGGGTGGCAGCCCATCAACCTGCAAGGCTGCAGTCACCGTCTCGCCGGTAGCCTCGATTGAGACGGTAGTATTGCCGGAGGCTCCCTGCCTGACACCGGGCAGGAAGCCCGGAGTGACGTTAAGCTTGAATGACACACCTGCGTCCTGTACGAAGAATGGTTTGGCGATGAATACCGACGGCAGACCAACCTTGGACGCCTCCACCTCCACCATGTAGTTACCGATACCAAAGGTACCGGGTACATTAAAGACAAGGGCTATAGCCCCGTTATTGTCGGATACGATGCCGGCCGGTATCGGCAACTCCGTACCGGCGAAGCGTAGATGAGTGATGTTAGCTCCGGCGGGGAAGGCGGTTGCGCTTACGGTCACCTTGGTCTTGACCGGACCGGCGGTCGGGTCAAGGGTTATCTCGGGGAACCAGACACCACTCTGCTGCATCCAGGTTCTGTCCATAAACTGCTGCGGCGGTTGGACATCAAAGTTCAGAGGCACTCTGAATACGGAGTTAGCCTCCGAGGGCATGTTCTGATCCAGAACCTGGTTAGCATTGCTGTCAATCCAGCCGACGATGGTCACCATGTAGTGACCGGGATTGTTCCCCTTCAGGTAGAAGGCAGTTGAAACCTGGCCGGCAGATGGTACCGTGACATTGGTGGTAGCCGGGCCACTATTGGTGCCCCAGAACGCCTGGGCTCCGCCGGGGATGCTACCACCGCCGAAGGTCTCGCCGACTCCCAGCGTCACATTAGCGCTATCGTAGCCGAGGGCTTTGGCGTTAATCATGGTCTGCCCGAAGCTCCCGGGCGGTATGGGCGGTATAAAGTTAGGCGTAGCATCAAGGCTGAAGACGGCGCCGCTCCTCATCAGGTTGAAATCAGTAGCCACGATCTGTGACCAGCCCGTCTTTTGAGCGTGGAATTCCACCTTGTACATGCCGGGGAGTAAGCTCCAGGCCCCGCTGATGACGAATGAGCCGGAGAAGCCACCGCTACTGTCCACGACCACGCCGCCGACCGGTAGCGGTACATTCCGCGGGCCGAAGTTGATGCTGGTGATATTGGCTCCGACGGGCAGATTGGTTGCCGTATAGCTGACCTGCGTGCCCACCGGGCCGCTCTTGGGTGACAGTACTACCTCGGGGAAGAAGACGCCCTGCGCCCACTCAGTCCCCTGCCATTGCTGGTTCCAGGAGCCCTGGTTCATGCCCATCAAGCCGCCCATAAAGTTCGCCGGCGGCCCGACCATGAACTCCAGGTGGACATTGCGCCGGTTCCCGCCCTCATCGGCAATAATATCGAATGGGTACTGGCCTGGCGGTAGATTCGCCGATGGCAACAGGGTTAGCGTAGCCACAGCTGAACCACCGGCATTAGTGATATTGACCGACTGGGACGCAGGATTCCAGTTCTGGGTAATGGTGCCGAACGGGACAAAGAGTCCCTGGGTACTAAGTGTCACCGTCGGGGTCTTGCCGGCCAGGGCGGATATGGTTATGGATATCTCACGGCCGGCGGGGTCGCCCGCGGTGGTACCTCGACGACCGGGGTGCTCTGGTCGGGCTCGCCGAA
>Ga0209514_10001752_pt1 | contig 35953 bp, 57 predicted proteins | sample Subgrocontami58m_FD_187452 | JGI IMG/M metagenome (GOLD analysis project Ga0209514, IMG submission 187452) | Subsurface groundwater microbial communities from S. Glens Falls, New York, USA - GMW37 contaminated, 5.8 m (SPAdes) (version 3) | ecosystem: Environmental > Aquatic > Deep subsurface >...
GCTACGGCACGGACCCCCGGCGGCTGCGGGCAGAGGCGATCAAGCGCCAGCCCTGGTGCGGTCGGTGCGGGCACACCGGCTCAGCCGACAACCCACTGAGTGCCGACCACGTCCAGCCGAAGAGCCGCGGCGGGGCGAGTGAGGCGGGGAACCTGCAGGTGCTCTGCCACCGCTGCAACAGCGGGAAGAGGGATCGATGATGGCCACGGGCAATCTGCGCAAGAAGCGGGCGCGCAAGGCGAAGAGGGGCAAGTGAGCAAGCGTTGCGAACTGATCGCACGCGCACGCTGACGGGGGCGGGTCCAAATGTCTGGGGCCTGCCGCCGCGAGACCCGAGCGCCGTCATCTTCGTGTGCCCGCGAAATTCGTGAGGTGAACCGTGCCCGCTGGACGACCGCCTAAGCCGACTGCGTTGAAGCTCCTGCAGGGCAACCCCGGCAAACGGAAGCTCAACTCGGAGGAGCCGAAACCACCCACCGGGCCGGTCAAGCCGCCCTCCTGGCTCCGTGGCCGGGCGAAAACCGCCTGGAAGTGGGTCGCGCCGATCCTCGAGGAGATGGGCGTGCTCACCACCGCGGACCCACACGCGCTCGCGCTGCTGTGTGACGCCTATGCCGAGTACATCGAGTGCCGGGCGGTTGTCCGGAAGCTCGGCGCGACCTATGAAAGTCGCGTGATCAAGACCAGCACGCGCCGCGTGGCCGCGAACGCCTCCGATGAGGCCGAGGACATCACCGAAGCCGAAGAGCCCTTCTCTGGAGACGATTGGAGCACGATCATTCGCCCCCGGCCCGAGGTCAAGATGTACCAGGATGCCTGGCGGCGCGTCCATCGGATGCTTTCTGAGTTCGGGATGACGCCCAGCTCGCGGTCGAAGGTCAAGGGCGCCCCGCAAGAGGAGGCCGATCCGTTCGGGGACTGGGCGCGTGGCAGTCGCAGCGCCTCCTAAGACCACACACCCCGTCGCGCTCTATGCCGAGGCAGTCATCGACGGGCGAATCGCTGCCGGGAAGCTCGTCCGCCTGGCCTGCGAGCGTCACCTGCGCGACCTGGAGCACGGCCACGAGCGAGGCCTGTGGTTCGACGAGACCGCGGCCGATCGAGCCATCGAATTCTTCCGTTTCCTCCGGCACAGCAAGGGTGAGTGGGCAGGGCGGACCTTCGAGCTGGCTCCCTGGCAGATATTCATTGTCGGCTGCCTCTTTGGCTGGAAGCGGGCCGATGGGACGCGCCGCTTCCGCGCCTCCTACATCGAGGTTCCGCGGAAAAACGGGAAGACCACGCTGCTCGCGGGGATCTGCCTGCTCCTGGCCTTCTTCGACGATGAGCCCGGGGCCGAGGTCTACGCCGCGGCGACGAAGCGCGACCAGGCGAAGATCTGCTGGGGCGAGGCGCGCCAGATGGTGCTCAAGACGCCAGCGCTCCGCCAGCGCATCCAGGCACTCGTCGGCAATCTCCACGACGAGCGGACGCGGTCGAAGTTCGAGCCACTCGGGGCCGATGCCGACTCGATGGACGGCCTCAATATCCATGGGGCTGGCGTGGACGAGCTGCACGCCCACAAGACGCGCGCAATCGTCGACGTGCTGGAGACCGCCACGGGCGCCCGTCGCCAGCCGTTGATCAATTACATCACCACCGCTGGTAGCGACAAGCTCTCCGTCTGCCGCCAGCAGCACGACTATGGCGATCGCATCGTTCACCAGGTGATCGACGACGACACGTTCTTCGTCTACGTCGCGACGCTCGACGAGGGCGACGACTGGACGGACGAGCGAGTCTGGGCGAAAGCCAATCCGAACCTCGGGATATCGGTCAAGATCGACGACCTGCGGCGGAAATGCCGCAAGGCGCGCGAGGTCCCCAGCGAGCAGAATGCCTTCAAGCGGCTGCACCTCGACGTCTGGACTGAGCAGGTGACGAAGTGGGTCGACGTCGAGGTCTGGGACGAGGCCCCCCCGCAGACGCGGCTCGATGACCTGGAGGGACGGGCCTGCTATGGCGGCCTGGACCTGGCGAATGTCAGCGACCTTGCCGCCTTCGCGCTCTGGTTCCCCGACGAGGATGGCGAGGGCGGCGATCTGTTCGGATGGTTCTGGGTCCCGGAGGAAGGAATCCGCCAGCGGGCCGAGCGCGATCGCGTCCCGTACGACGTCTGGGAGACGCAGGGGCTGATTAGCGCGACCGAGGGCAACGTCACCGACTACGACGTGATCAAACAGGCGATCCTCGACCTGGGCGAGCGCTTCGAGATCCGCGAGCTCGGCTATGACCCCTGGAATGCCACCCAGCTCGCCACCCAGCTCCAGAACGAAGGCCTGACCGTGGTCCCCGTGCGGCAGGGCCTGGCCAGCCTGGCTGGGCCGACCAGGGAATACAAGAAGCTCGTGGTCGGGCGGAAGGTTCGCCACGGCGGCAACCCGGTTCTGCGATGGATGTTCAAGAACATCGCGGTCCGGACGGACCCGGCCGGGAATGAGCGGCCCGACAAAGAGAAGTCTTCGGAGAAGATCGACGGCCAGGTCGCCGCGATCATGGCGGTCGGGCGCGCCGCGACACATGCGGGCGAGGGCACCTCCGTCTACGAGGAGCGCGGCTTGCTCGTGATCGGCCGGGGAGAGGATGACGATGACGATGAGGATGAGGAGTAGCCCGTGCGACACCTGCGCAGCGCCTTCGACGCGCGCGACCTGGACGGCGCGATCGGCCTCTTTGGCCTCGTGCTCCTCACGCTCGGCTGCTGGCTGGTCTACGTGCCGCTCGGCCTGATCGTCCCGGGCCTCGTGCTCCTCGCGCTGGCTGTCTGGAGGCTCCGCGGCTGATGGGCTTCCTCGCCAACTTGCTCTCCCCCAGGGCCACCGCGCCGAATCCGATCGACGATTACTGGTACGGGCCAATCACCGCCACGTCCGTCGCCGGCGTGAAGGTGGACGCCGACACCGCCCTGAAGTTGTCCACGGCCTGGCGCTGCGTGACGCTGATCGCCAACGCGATCGGCAAGCTGCCGTTGATCATGTACCAGCGGCAGAGCGGCGGCGGTCGGGCGCGGGCCTATCAGCACCCCCTCTACGACGTCCTGCACGATCGGCCGAACGCCTGGCAGACGGCGATGGACTTCCGGTCCCTGCTCACGGGGCACCTGCTGCTGCGCGGGAACGCCTACGCGCACATGGTGCCCGGCCCGCGTGGGTTCGCCGACCAGCTCGTCCCGCTCCACCCCGACCGCATGCGGGTCGTCCAGAACCCGGACCGCTCGCTCGTCTATCTCTACCGCCAGCAGGATGGCACGCAGGTCGCCTACAACCAGGACCAGATCATGCACATCCGCGGCTTCTCGGCCGACGGGATCACCGGCCTCTCCGTCGTCCAGCACGCCAGGGAGGCGCTGGGGACCGCGCTGGCGACGGAAGAATATGCCGCGCGGTGGTTCGCCCAGAACGGGAAGCCGCCGGCCGTGCTACAGCACCCCGGCAAGCTCTCGAAGGACGCCTCGAAGCGCTTGCGGACCGAGTGGCAGGCCCTCCACGGCGGTCTCGGCAACGCCCACCAGGTGGCCGTCCTCGAGGAGGGGATGACCCTCAAGGAGATCGGGTTCTCGCCCGAGGACACGCAGCTGATCCTCTCGCGCGAGTTCAACGCCGAGGACGTCTGCCGCTGGTTTGGCGTGCCGCCCCACCTGGCCGGGATCACCAGCAAGTCGTCGAGCTGGGGGACCGGAATCGAGCAGCTCTCGATCCTGTTCGTGGTCTATACGCTGACCGATTGGACGGCGCGCTGGGAGCAGTCGATCGCGCGCGACCTGATCCTCGCGCCACAGAGCTTCTTCGCCGAGTTCCTCGTCGACGGCCTCCTCCGCGGGGACATCAAGACCCGCTACGAGGGCTACGCCACGGCGATCGGCCGGCCGTGGATGGCCGCGAACGAGGCGCGGCGGCGCGAAAACATGGACCCCTTGCCAGGTCTCGACGAGGTGGCGCTGCCACTCAATACCTCGACCGGCGGCCGTCCGTCCCCGAGCCAGGGCGCGCAGCTTCAGGCGTTCGTTCGCGACGCCGCCGCCCGCGTGGTGCGGAAGGAGATCGCCGCGATGCAAAAAATCGCCTATCGCATGGCGGGCGACCCGGCCGCCCTGGAAGTCGCGGTGCGGGAGTTCTACGGGTACCACCTCGACTTTGTCGTCGAGGTGCTCCGTCTGCCGCGTGCCGTGGCCGAGCAGTATGCGGCAGAGCAGGCGGCCACTGTCATGCAGGGCGGCTCCGCGGCGATGGCCGCATGGGACCCCGAGCGCATCGACCATCTTGTCGCACTCGCCCTCGCCCTCACACCCCCGGAGGACCGCCCCGCATGAAATACGCCCACGTGATCCAGTTCGCCGTCGAGCGTCCCTGGGCGATCACCATCGAGAAACTCGCCGCCATTCAGGTGTTTCTGGCGCTGAAGGCGGAGGGCCAGGACGTGGACCCTGACGAGGTGCGCGCGATGGCCGATGCGGCGCGCTCCACCGACGCGCGCAGCGCGGGCAGCATCGCCGTCGTGCCCCTCTATGGCGTGCTCAGCCAGCGCGGGGGGCTGACCGATACCTCCGAGCCGCTCACCTCCACGGCCCGCTTCGCGGCGCTCGTGCAGCAGGCGGTCAACGATCCAGGCGTGCGGGCGGTGGTGATCGACGTCGACTCGCCGGGCGGAGAGGTCTACGGGACGGCCGAGGCAGCCGACGCGGTCGCCCAGGCGGTCCAGACGGGCGGGAAGCCGATCGTCGCCGTGGCCAACAGCCTCGCCGCGAGCGCTGCCTACTGGATCGCCAGCCAGGCCGAGGAGCTGATCGTCACCCCCGGCGGCCAGGTCGGCAGCATCGGCGTCTACGCCATGCACCAGGACGTTTCGCAGGCCGCCGAGCAGGCGGGCGTGAAGACGACCCTCGTCAGCGCGGGCAAGTACAAGACCGAGGCCAATCCGTGGCAGCCGCTGTCGGAGGAAGCCCACGCGGCGATCGAGCAGAGCGTGCAGGACTATTACGGCCAGTTCCTGGCCGCCGTGGCGCGCGGTCGGGGCACAACGTCCGCCGCGGTGCGCGACGGCTATGGCCAGGGCCGCGTCCTCACTGCCAAGCGCGCCCTCGCCGCCGGGATGGTCGACCGCGTCGCCACCCTCGACCAGACGATCAGCCGCCTCGCCTCCGGGAGCTACCGGAAGCCCGGCCGCGCGCAGGCCGAGGTAGCGGCGCAGGTCGTCGACCGTGCAGATTCCGAAGCGGTGCCAGATTGGCGCCGTCGGCGCCTGCGGCTGAACGGCCGCTAGTTCGTCCCAATCCACGCCCCGGCGCCGATGCGACCAGGGCGTCTGTTTCCCACCCCTTCCCACCCCGCAGGGGCAACCACCCGTCGGTGCGCCGTGTCCCTCGCCCCCACCAAAAGGAGTTTCCCCCGTGGACCGAAAGATTCTTCTGCAGGAGCGCGCCGACCTCGTCGCCGAGGGACGCACGCTGTTCGAGGCGGCTGACAAGGCGGGTCGCGACCTGTCGGCCGAGGAAAAGACGCGCGACGACGAGATCAATGCCCGATTGGGCGACCTCGCGACGGACCTGGAGCGCGAGGAGCGCCGCCGGGAGCGCGAGCGGGCGGTCGCTCTGACCGTGGCCGGCAGCGAGGATGCCCGCGGTCGTCTCGCCACCGTCCACGACCGCGGCGAAGACGAGCCGTGGGGCACGCGCACCGGCGCGGCCTTCGGCGAGTTCCTGCAGGCCATCCACCGCGCGAAGACCGGCGGCGGCATGGACCCGCGCCTGATGGCCGCGGCTCAGGGCTCGGGCGAGCTGATCGGCGCCGACGGCGGCTTCCTGGTCGGGATGGACATGGCCGCCGGGATCCTGCGCAAGATGCACGACCTCGGCCGCATCCTCAGTGAGGTTCAGCGGATTCCAATCTCGGGCAATTCGAACGGCATTGAGATCAACGCGATCAAGGAGGTCTCGCGCGCGACGGGATCCCGCTGGGGCGGCGTGCAGGGCTACTGGGTGGATGAGGGCACCGCGCCATCCGCCACGCGCCCGAAGTTCCGCAAGGTTCAGCTGAAGCTGAAGAAAATCGCCGCCCTGGGCTACGCGACGGACGAGCTGCTCGCCGATGCCGTGGCCCTCGACGCCGTCTTCACGCAGGCGTTTGCCGAAGAGCTCACGTTCCTGACCGAGGACGCGATCATCGAGGGCACCGGCGCCGGCCAGCCGCTCGGCATCCTGAACGCTGGCTGCAAGGTGAGCGTGGCGAAAGAGACGGGCCAGGCCGCGGCGACGATCGTCACGACCAACCTGTCGAAGATGTGGGCGCGCCTGCCCGCCTCCAGCAAGCCGAACGCCGCCTGGTTCATCAACGTCGACTGCGAACCGCAGCTCGACGAGCTGACGATCCCGGCGGGCACCGCGGCGGTCGAGCCGCGGTTCGTGACCTACGGGCCGGATGGCATCCTGCGCATCAAGGGCCGCCCGGTGATCCCCGTCGAATACGCCTCGACCGTCGGAACCCTCGGCGACATCATCCTCGCCGACTTCTCGCAGTACGCGCTGATCGAGAAGGGCGGCGTCCAGCAGGCCAGCTCGATCCACGTCGCCTTCACCACCGACGAGACCGCCTTCCGTGCGATCTACCGCGTGGACGGCCAGCCGACATGGGAATCGGCGCTCACGCCCTTCAAGGGGTCGAACACCCTCAGCCCGTTCATCACCCTGGACACCCGAGCCTAAAGCCCTCCCCAGGGGCGGACGTCCGCCCCTGGGGCATCTCTCGATAAGGAGTCCCCCATGTCGTTGCTTCTCGAATGCTGCCAGATCGTCGGGGCTTTTCGGCCGGTGGACATGTCCGCCGGCGCGAACACTGGCGACTGGGTCAGCCTCAAGAACTTCAAGCACGTCGCCGTCGTTTTCCACAGCGCGATCGGCACCGCCGGCGACGACCCGACGCTGACGATCTTGCAGGCGACCGACGTCTCCGGCGCGAGCTCCAAGGCGCTCAACATCGCCACCACGAAGGCCTACAAGAAGCAGGCCGCGACCAATCTGCTCGCGGTCGGCCAGTGGTCTTCGGCGTCGGCGGACCTGTCAACCAACACCTGGACGAATACCGATTCGGCCGAGCAGGAGACGCTCGTCGTCGTCGAGTTCGATTCCGACGAGCTGGACGTGGACGGCGGTTTCGACTGCATCCGGGCGTCGGTCGCGGACGTCGGCACCAACGCGCAGCTGGGTGCCTGCTACTACATCCTCTGCGACCCCCGCTTCCCCGATGCGCCGGCCTCGATGGCCTCGGCGATCGTCGACTAGCCAGCGGCGGAACCACCGCCCTGAACGCGGGGGCCGGGAGACCGGCCCCCGACGTATGGAAAGGACCCTTCGATGCCCGCGACCAACGTCAAGTCCCGCTGGGTTGGCGGCGACCTGTATTTCTACGACAAGTCCGACAACGAGATCGCCCACTGGGATGGGACCAACCGCAAGCTGGTCCTCCCCGCCGGCTCGACGCTCGACGTCAGCGGTGGGACGGGCACTCTCAGCCTCACCGCGGGCGAGATCGCCCTGGCGGACATCGCTGCCGCCAGCCTCGATGGAACGATCGCCAAACTGACGGCGGACGCCAACGTGATCGGCGGCCTGCCAGTGCTGCACCGGATCGACATCACGGCCGGCGCCCTGGGCAATACCGACGTCGTCCTCACGCACAAGACGCGCGTGATCGACGCCTGGCTCGTCCTGCGCGGCGCGGGCGTGTCGACCACCACACTGCAGCTGAAGAACGGCACGACCAACGCCATCACCGATGCGATGGCGGCCAGTGGCTCGGACCAGGCCATCGTGCGGTGCGCCTCGCTCGACGACGCCTACTGGGAGATCGCGGCCGCCGGCACGCTCCGCGTCACGAGTGCCACGGGCGCTTCCCAGCCGAACGCGACGGTCTTTGTGCTCGGCATCCGAGTCGCGTAGGAGGGCCTGACCGATGACCAACGTCTTGGTCGCCACGACCCGGCACTTTGTCGGTCAGGCGGCGGATGGCAAACCGACCGATAGCCCGGCGGGCTCGATCTTCCAGGAGACCGACACCGGCAAGCTTTTTGTCTACACGGGGGCGGCGTGGGTTTGGCAGCCCACGCTCGCCACCCTCCAGGCCGGCGAGGCGCACCTCGGCAGCGTCGGTGGGGCCGGCGTTAGCGTCACGGCCACGTTCACCCGTCCGGCCGACGCGACGGCCTACGCTGCGCTCGACGCCGTCAGTAACTCCACCTCGGCGCCGGCCGTCCTCACGTTCACCGGGGCCGCTCGTGTGACAGGTGGATCGGGCTACATAGCCAAGGCGCAACTGCTGACCGATCTCAAGACGGACGTGAAGGCGTACCGGCTGCACCTGTTCAACGCGGCGCCGACCGCGATCAACGACAACAGCCCGTACCTCCAGCTCTACGCCAACGCCGCCGCGCGAGTGGGGACCATCGACTTCCCGCCCCTGGCCACGGAAGACCCGACGAACAGCACAGCCGCCGGTGGCCAGAACACGCAGACGGGTCTGCCGCTGGTGTTTGTCTGCGCCGCTGACGCGAATCTGTACGGCATCCTGGAGACCTTGAGCGCTGGCACTCCGGCGAGCGGCCAGTCCTACACAATCAAACTCGGAATTGACGCCAACTAGCATGCGGCCCGGTCTTCTCAGGCGTCTGTCCCGCACTCCGTCCGGTCTGGTGCTCTACACCCGGGACGTTGCCCCTGCCACGTTCGATCCGTCCTGGACGTTCGCGGCTGGCGGCGGTCCCATGACCGTGGACTACGGCGACGGGACGGCCAAAGTGAGCCACGCCACGGGCGTCAGTTACGCCTATCCCGGTGCAGGGACCAAGCTGGTCCGGATCACCGCGCCGGACCTCGCCAAGATCACGGCCTTCGATAGCAACTCAGACGTTCTCGTCGGTCCTTGCCCGCCGTTCAGGAATTGTATCAATCTGAGAACCATCTACCTGGACACCAACCAACTCAGTGGCGTTTGCCCGCCGTTTGCCAACAATACGTTGTTGACCGACTGGCGCCTGAGATCCAACCTGTTCAGCGGGAGTATCCCCACATTTGCCCCCTGCACCTTGTTGCAAATCTGGTACGGGTTCGACAACGCCTTCTCGGGCACGCTGCCGTCCTTCGCCACCTGCACCGCTCTGACAGATTTCCGCGCGCAAACCAACCAACTCACCGACTACACGGCCGGCGGGTTCGCCACGCAGAAGTCCCTGGCGATCCTCAATCTCTCGGGCAACCTCCTGCCAGCCTCCGCCGTCAATGCGATCCTGGCCGACTGCGTCACCTCGATCGGCGGCGCGGCCCACGTCGCCTGCACGCTGAGCCTCCAGGCGGGCAACGCCGCGCCAACCGGGCAGGGCATCACGGACCGGGGCACCCTCGTCACAGCAGGCTGGACCGTGACAACCTCATGACCCAACTAACCACGACCCGCACCGCGCTTCCTTGTAACGCCTCGCCCTCCGTGCTCTGCTGGCGCCTGGTCCACGACGGCACGAAGGTCATCGCCCTGTTCCAGAGCGCCGGCGACACCTGGACGAAGCAGGACCTCTTCTGTGCCACGACCCAGGCTGACTGCCTGGCGGAGATCGCCCGACTCGGCCTGGCCTACACGCCGGATGGTGCGCCATGACGATCCGGCCCGGTGGCTCGGCAATCGCTGGGGGATCACCGTTGCCTAGCGAGAGGGGCGTGATCTAGATGGCCATCACGAACGGCTACACCACGCTCGCGCTCCTCAAGGCGCGGCTCGGCATCGCCACGGCCGATACGGCCGACGACACGACCCTCGAAGCGATCGTCGCCGGGGTCAGTCGCGCGATCGACGACTACTGCCACCGCCGGTTCTACACGGTCACCGAGACGCGCTACTTCACGGCCGAGCATAGCCGCCAGCTGCTGGTCGACGACCTGCTCAGCGTCACCAGCCTGCAGACGGACGTCAGCGCCGACCGGACGTACGGGACGACCTGGGCCGCCACGGATTATGACCTCGCGCCCTACAACGCCCAGCTTGAGAGCGTGCCCCAGCCGTACTGGGCGATCGAGGTCCCCTTCAACGGGACCAACTTCTTCCCCGTCGGCGTCACCAAGGGCGTCAAGGTCGCCGGGAGCTGGGGTTTCAGCAGCACCACGCCGGCCGCGATCAGCGAGGCGTGTCTGTTCCAGGCGGCGCTGGCCTTCCAGGGCTCGAAGGGGGTCGGCGCATCCCTCGGCGTCGGTGGCACGGAGGTGCGGCTCTCCGGCGGTGGCCTGCACCCCTGGGCCAAGCAGCTCCTCGACGATGGCGGTTATGTCCGCCACGGGGTCGGCTGATGGCCAACAGGCCGATCCGCATCGAGGTGCGCGGGCTCAAGGAGCTGCAGAAGAAGCTCCGCTTCGACCAGACGATGCAGGAGCCCTACCGCGACATGCTCGAAGAGGCCGGCGCGGCGGCCGAGGGCATCATCCGGGGAGGGGCACCACACGGAGCCACCGGCCAGCTCGCAGCCAAGCTCACACACCGCCTCCAAGCAATCCCGGTGCCGCGCTACGTGGTGATCAAGACCACGGCGGTGGCGCGCGGAACGAAGGGGCAGCGAAAGCTCGGCAGCCGCAAGAGCCGCGGCGGGCACCACTGGAAATACCCCTATAGCTATCCGAAGCGCCTGGAGTTCGACCCGAAGAGTCCGCACAAGGACTGGCTCCTCGGCGGGTTGAAACGCGCCGCCGGGCGAGTAAACGCGGTGCTGAACGGCTTCGGCCGCACGGTCGAAAAGCGCTGGAGGCGCTGATGGTCGCCATCAAGAGCCTCCGGGATGGATTGAAGACCCGGCTCGCCACGGTGACCGCGCCCAACGGGAAGACGCTCCACGCCTATGACACCTGGCCAGGGTCGGCGATGGTGCCCGCCGCGATCGTCATGCCCAAGTCGTGGGAATGGCGCTCGCTGGACGGCACGCTGAAACTCTATCGCTTCGAAATCACCGTCGCGGTCCAGGTTGGGAACCTGGCCAGCGGCCAGGATGAGGCGGACGACCTGGCCTCCGACACGGGAACGGCCAGCATCGAGGCCGCGCTGTTCGGCGACGAGACGCTCGGCGGTGTGGCGCAGAACATCGAGCGGGTTGCCATGCACAGTTACGGCGAGCTGGAGATCGGGACCATCGTCTGTCTCGGCTTCGTTTTCGACGTCGACGTCGTCGCATAGGAGGTTTGCGTGCTCTATCGCCAGATTGCCCACAAGTTGAGGATCCAGCGCCGCGCACCCGAGACGAGCGAGCGCCCACGCGACACGGCAAGTGGGCACTTCCTCGATGAGCCCTGCGCCAACCAGCTCCACCGGCACCCGCAGGATCTCCCGCCGACGCTGCTGGAGCTGGGGGCCGACGATCCCGTCGATCTCGCCGGCCTGCTCCGACTCGGCGCGATCACGCCCTACGTTCCACCCAAAACGGTGAAGGCGAAGGAGGAGCGGCATGGCGAAGGTCTCTAACGTCGGCACCCGGATCTACCTGGACGAGTTCGCTCTCTCCGGGTTCCTGAACACGTTCGACCTGAGCATCGTGCAGGAGCTGGCGCCCTCAGTCTGCTTCTCCGACGTCGGGCCGCGGCGGCTCGTTGGCAACTATGACCACAAGCATGGCAGCAATGGGTTCTTCGATGCCGCGACCGGCGGCCTGGACCAGCTGGCTTTCGTGGATCTCAACACGGATGAAGATCACTACCTCGGCGAGTACCCAGGCTCGGACGCCGAGGCAGGCGTCGGTTATGAGAGCATCGTTCGTCTGACCGAGCAGCCGCGATCCGGCGGGGTTGGCGCCGCCGTGCTGCTGAATCTCTCCTCCGAAGGGTCTGGCGAAGGGTCTGGCGGTCTCGCGCGAGCGACTGTCCTGGCGAATGCGACCGTAGTGGCCGCGGGAAATCGGACCGGGCGCAATATGGGTGCGACGACGCTCGGCCAGGTCTTCGCGGTCGTCTTCCGCGTCCTCGCCTTCACCGGCACGAACATCACACTCAAGGTCCAGGAAAGTAGTGACAATGCCGGCGCAGATCCCTATGCCGACATCACAGGCCTCACCAGCGGTGCCCTGACCGGCGTGGGCGTCGTGCGGGCAACCACCTCGGCCGCGACCGAGGCCTGGAAGCGCGTCAATATCGCCGGAACGTTTACCTCCGCCACGATCCTCGTCACCGCCGGCGTGGTCGCCGGCACCTAGCACAAAAGGAGATCACAGACATGGCCAAGAAAGCCGCGAAAAGCATCAATTTTGCCCTCGCCACGATCGCCATTGAGGACGAGCTGACCAGCGCCGATCTCTCTCTCACGCAAGAGGTCGTGAAGGTGGACGGCTTTTCATCCGTCGGACCCGAGCGCGTCGTCGGTAACTACGACTGGAGCATTGGCCTGGACGGATCGTTCGACGGAGTCGCCGCGCAGGGCGACGCGACCATCTTCGCGGCGCTCGGCAGCGCGGGCGTCGCCAGCGCCTTCGATCCCACCGGCGCGGCCGCCGGGGCGAACGACCCGAACTACGATGGCACGGTCGTCCTGGCGAGCTACTCGATCAAGGGCTCCGTCGGCCAGGCCGTGACCTACACGGCGAAGCTCGAAGGCACATCCGCTTTGGCCCGCGCGGTCGCCTAACCGCCAGGAGGTCCGAGTGTCTAAACCCCAACCGAAGCGCCTGCCGTCCGACGACTGCAAGGTCATCCAGGGCGGAGAGACCTACTATCCGCATGAGGGAGAGTGGGTCGAGGTGTTGCCGGGCGTGACGGTAGATGGCGTGCGCCAGCTCCACACGCTTCACGAGCTGGCGCCCAAACTGCTCGCCGCTCAAGGCGAAGCGGACGAGCAGGCGCGCATCCTCGCCCTGATGGATGGGGCATTCTCCGAGGTGGCTCGATTCCTGGCGCCGCGCCTCACGGCATGGAACTGGACCGACGATCTCGGGCGCCCGCTACCACTGCCGGACGGGACGCCCGGGCCGCTCGGCTGCCTGCGCCAGGAGGAGCTGTTCTGGCTGATCTCGGCGGCACAGGGCGAGACACCGGGAAAAGGCGCCAGCGCTTCGAAGCCATCGCCGACCACCTCCTAGGCTTCCGCACCGACGCCGATCCAGAGAGCGTCCACTATGGACCGCGAACCTGGGAGGGCACCGTGTCAGACGTCTGTGAGGTCTTCAGCTGCCCTCCCGACGTGGCGCTGCGCCAGGATTGGCACCTCGTGCAGGCGATCCTTGAGGAGCGCGCGGCGCGCAGGGCGGTCGATCTGTTCAACCAGGGCGGCGAGGGTTTCGAAGCGCTGAAACAATCACCCGGGCTCCAGGAGGTCCTCCTGGAGATGCACCGCGCCCAATCCGGCGCGGGCGTCTCGCTGGACGACGTTTACCGGACGATGGAGAGCGACGGCTAGGGCAGGCTCTCGCAGGCGATGCCGTTGCCATCGGCGTCGAGCCGATGATGATCGCGTTGGCCCGTGAGGCGCTGAGCGGCGGCAAAGAACGCCTGGGCGTCAGCCTGGGAGGCGAAATCCTTGCAATCGCGATCGGGGCCGCGCGGATCGAATGGGCCACCGTAGGCGGCGATCTCAGCCGGCGCTGGCACTGACCAGGAGATCCCGCCGAGGATCGCGTTGACCCGCAAGGCACCATCGACCTGGGGCATCGGCATCACGCCGACGACGTAGGTGCCATAGCCGAGCCTGTCGCCTGAGATCACCTGGGTCTCGACCAGGACCCAGGTCCAAGCCGAGACCGGGTCGGTATCGCCGGCGTCCTGGCGTGATATTGCCCGGCTCTTGAGCTGCACGAGCGTCACGAGCTGCTCATCGTGGCGGCTCCGCGGGTCGTGAAAGAGATAGAGCTCGCTCGCTCGGGCATCGTCGCCGGCATAGAGCGCGGAGATATAGGCCTGTGCGAGCGCCTCAGCGCTGGTGATGCCCGTCTGGCCATTGCAGGTCTCGGGCGCCCAGAGACCGAGGCCATTCTCGATCGCCGCCTGTTGGGCGGCCCTGAAATCGGCCTGGTAGGCGTAGGGCAGGCGGTAGGTGTATTCGTGGGCGTAGCCGTCCGCAATCATCGCCTGCGCGAAGCTCGTGCCATCCGGTAGGTAGAGGTAGGCCAGCAGCCGACCGTACTTGTCGCGATCGCCCTGGCTCGGATCAGTCTCGATCGAGACGGCCTGGCCGTCGAGCAGCTCATGCGCGTGGCCTGAGGCCTCCCGTCCATAGCACTGGACCGGCTTCCGTGGATCCACGACTTCGGGCGTGTCCATGCCGATCAAGCGTAAGCGCTCGAGCGACCCGTCGTCGAAGCGCACGTCGACCGTGTCGCCATCCACGACCTTGACGACCGTCACCGTGGCTGGCTGCGCGGCAGCCTCACCAGCGGTGACCGATAGGGCGAGCAGCAACGCAATCAGGTAGCGCATGAGTGTCCTCCTCGAGACGCCAGCCTAGCACGAAGGGATAACCGTGGCCTCATCTGCCGAACTGGCGATTCTGATCACCGGCGAGTCCACCGGCGCACAGAAGGCGCTCAAGCACGTGGAAGGGGCCCTGGGTGGGCTTGGCGGCGCCGTCGGAAAGCCAGCGGGGCTCATCGGCGGGCTCGTCGAGGGGCTCGGCAAGATCGGCCTGGCAAGCTTCGGCGTCGGAGCCGTCGTCGAGAGCGTCAGGGGGTTGGGAGAGGCGCTCATTGGGCCGGCGATGGATGCCGAGAAGATCGCGAAGCAGACCGAGGCCGTCGTCGCCTCCACGGGCGGCGTCGCAGGCATGTCGGCCGACGCTATCGCCAGCCTGGCGGGGGATCTGAGCAAGGTCATCCCGGTCGAGGATGAGCTGATCCAGTCGACCGAGAACATGCTGCTGACGTTCACGAACGTCGGAAAGAACATCTTCCCGCAGGCGACCGAAGCCGCGCTCGACATGGCTCAGGCGCTCGGCGAGGACCCCGTCGCAGCGGCTATGCAGCTCGGTAAGGCCCTGAACGATCCGATCAACGGCGTGACCGCTCTGCGGCGCGTCGGCGTTCAGCTTTCGGACGCGCAGGACGAGCAAGTCAAGAAGTTTATGGCGGTGAACGACATTGCCGGCGCCCAGGGAATCATCCTGCAGGAGCTCCAAAAGGAGTTCGGCGGATCGGCCCGCGCGGCCGGGCAGACGTTCGGTGGCCAGCTCGCCATCCTGCACACGCAGCTCGACAACGTGGCCGAGAGTCTCGGCGGGGCACTCCTGCCGGCGCTGACCGATGCGATGAAGGGGATGAACGAGGTGCTGTCGAGTGACGAGGTGCAGGGAGCACTCACCGGTCTCGCCGAGGGCCTGCAGGCGACGTTCGCAACGGTCGGCCGCGTCGTGGGCGGCGTCTTCGAGGTGCTGCGGGGGGTGTTCCTCGCCTTCACGGTCGACGCCGGCGGCATGGGCCTGGCCCTGGACAAGGTGCGCGAGTATTTCGGCGACGCGATCGCCGACGGCGTGCAGCCATTTTTCCAGGCCGTCATGGAGGCGATCCCGGCCATTCAGCAGTTTGCGCGAGACGTCGGCAGCCATCTCAGCGCCCTGGCCGCCGTCGTCGGCCAGGTGATGCGCGGCGACATTGCCGGCGCGTTCAAGGCGTTCGTTGGAGAGACCGTCGCCTTCAACGTGAAGATCACCGAAGCCCTCGCGGGCTGGGCACAGGCGTTCATCGCGTGGATCGCGCCCATGATCCCGCCGTTCCTGGACGAGGTCGGCAAGCTGGCGGCGTCTCTCCTCGCCTGGGCGGTCGAGCAAGTGCCGATCATTGCCGCGCAGGTCGCGGGATGGATCGATGCGTTCATCGCCTGGGTCGAGCCGGCGATTCGAGTGCTGCTGCCCGAGCTGGCGAATCTGGCCGAGCGAGTCATGAGCTGGGTCAGCGAACAGGCGCCCCCGCTGATGGAGCGGCTGGTCGCTGAATGGGTGCCGGCGGCGATTGAGTGGGTGGCCCGCGCGGCCGTGGAGATCCTGCCGAAACTCGGCGAGCTGCTCGCGGCCGTCACCCTCTGGACGCTCACCGTCGGCGTCCCGAAGCTCCTCGAGGGCGGCTTGGCGCTGGGCTCGGCAATCCTCTCCGGGATCCTGAGCGGGCTCGCGACGCTGGCCGGCGACCTGGCCGCGCACATCAGCGCTGCAATCAGCCAGATCCGGATCGACCTCGGGCCCTTTCACCTCTCGGCTGAGGGGTTCCGGATCGACAGCCCGCCGCCCATCCAGGTCATCACGGAAAACATCACCCGCAGCATCCAGCAGAGCGTCACCAGGGATCCCGGCCACAACGCGCTCGGGACGGACTTCTGGCGCGGCGGGGCGACGTGGGTGGGCGAGCGAGGGCCTGAGATCGTCAACCTCCCGCGCGGCAGCCAGGTGATCCCCAACAATCGACTCGGCGGCGCCGGCTCCGGCGATCGCGGGTCCATCAACGTGGTCCTGCAGGTGGACGGCCTGACGCTCGGCTCGGTCAGCCAGGCCTACGGCAGCCAGCGGGTCGCGCTGCAGGCGATCTAGCCGTGGCTCGCACTACCGCCACGCCCCGCGTCCAGGTGGCCTGGACGGGGCAGCAGACGGGCGTCTTCCGCCTGGATATCTCCCTCCTCGACGGCACCGACGTGCTCGCGGGCTCGTTCGGAAACAACACCTTCGACGCGATCACGGCCGACGTGAAGAGCTGCACGATCACGCGCGGGCGCCACGGCGACGCCGGCTCGATCGAGCAGGGGCGGTGCGTCCTGCGGCTGAAGGACTCGACGGGGAAATACAACCCCGAGAACGCGGCCAGCCCCCTCGCCGGCTCCCTCGACACGCACAAGCCGCTCCGGGTCCAGGCGGACCATCTCGGCACCACCTACGGCCTGTTCTATGGGTTCGTCAGCCGGATTGAGCACGACCCCGATCGCAAAGCGCAGGAGAGCACGATCGAGGCGGTCGATTTCTTTGAGTGGCTGAACGCCGCCAAGCCGACGATCGCCAGCACGGGCGCCACCACGGTCGGCGCGGCCATCGGCCTCATCCTCGACGCCCTGGAGTGGACCGATCCGAGCTTCCGCGCCCTGGACACCGGGCGCAGTGTCCCCGACTTCTCGGCCGACGGGACCAAGAGCGGCCTCACGCTGATCCAGGAGCTGCTGCAGGTCGACCTTGGTTTCTTCTTCGTGGACGGCGCCGGGATCGTGACCTATCTCTCGAGCGACACGCGCTGGAAAGCGCGCGCGGTGGACGACACGTTCAGTGGCTCGCTCGTGAGCCGCGGGAAGCCTGGCGTCGACAAGCAGCGGATCGTCAATCGCCAGACCGTCACGCGAACGGGCGGCGTGGCGCAGACCAGCTCCGCGAACGACGGCAAGCCCTACTACGACGGCTCGCCCATCTCCAGCGGCTACCTGAGCAGCGATACCGACGCGCTCAGCCTGGCGCAGATGATCGTGGCGCTGCGCAAGGCCGGCTCTCCGCCGGTCCGCGAGCTGGAGCTCTGGAACCGCGACGACACGGCGATCGCCAAGCAGCTCGGCCGCGAGCTGGGTGACCTGGTGAGTTTCAGCGAGTCCGGCGGCGGCACCAGCCTGACGGGCTCGATCGAAGGCATTGCGCACGAGATTAGCAGCGCCGGCAAGCTGCACAAGACGACCTATCTGCTCACCAAGCGCGTGCTTAACGCGTTCACGCTCGACGTCTCGGCGCTCGACAGCACGACCGACGTGCTGAGTTACTAGAGGAGGCCCCGTGACCGTCAACTCGACCTGGACGGACCCGACCACACTCGACAAGGCGGTGGGGGCGACCTTGCCGTCCGCCGATTTAGACAAGATGCTGTCCGACCTGCTCCACCTGGGCGGGACGGACGGCAATGGCCGCAGCCAGGTCACCAAGACCGGCGATTACACGATCCTGACGACCGACGGCTACACCCACGTCTACGCCAACAAAGCCACCGCGATCACGATCACCTTGCCGTCAGCCGCCGCGAGCACCAATCGCCAGATCACGATCAAATCCATCGGTGCGGGCGCCTGCACGATCGCGCGCGCGGGTGCCGACACGATCGACGGCGCCACCAGTCAGACGCTCGCCCAGTTCGACTCCATGACCCTGATCTCCGACGGCGGGACAGACTGGCGGCTCACGTGAGTTACCTGCCCTCCAAGTTTCCGCCCGCGGCCGTGCACCGCTGCCGGGGCATCGGCTCGACCACGTCGGTCCCGCTCAGCACCACCGCAACGCTCGCCCTGGGCGCCGCCGACATCACCGACGCGGCCTATTTCACGATCGGGGCGAATTCGGTGACCTGCCTGAAGGCGGGATACGTCGTCGCTTCGATCGGCGGCTCGATCGCCGTCTCGACGCCCTGGAATACGAACTACGCGGTCTACAACCAGGGCTCGCTGAAAGACACCGGGCCGGCCAACCAGGCAGCCGGCGGCTCGGGCGTCTCGGCCAGTTTCCTGGTGGCGGCGAACGACGTGATCACGTTCCGGGGCATCAACTCCGACACGGGCGCCGCACACAACTTCTTCACGACCGGCATGTGGGAGGTCGTGTTCGTGCCCACGAAGGCCAACCCGCAGTGACGACCGACCAGGTGGTCGCCGTGGCCACCGCGATCGTGCTGTCGCTCGGCGGTGCGGTGGGACTGCTCTACCGCGCCCTCCTGGCAGCCAAGGACCAGACGGTCTCTCTCGTGGTGTCGGCGCTCAAGGAATCAATCGTTGCCCACCACGATGCAGCATCCGCAATGACCCGCCAGAGTGAGGCCATTAATGGCCTATCGGCCACCCTGAACGCGAGCCTGCTGTCCAGCAGCCGGGAGCATTCGAGTCTACTGAGCGAAATTCGCGCCCAACGTAAGGCGCCGCGAAAGGTTATTTGACATGCGCGCAGTCGATGTCTCGAACTACACCGACCCGCCCACGCCCGCCGTGCTCGATGCCTGGCAGGCGGCGGGCGTGGGCCTGGTGATCGTGCAGGCGTTCCCGCCGAGCTACGCGGACAAGTACGCGGAGCAGATGGAGCAGGAGCGCCTGTGCCACGAGCGCGGACTCCCATTCGACAACTACCTCTACGACTACCTAGGCGATCCGACATGGCGCGATGGATGTTTGGAGGGGATGTCTCTCGCCGTGCAAGGGGGGTTGGTCCCACGAGCGGCCTGGCTAGACGAGGAAGATGTCGAGACCGAGCGTGGTTGGAGCACCGGTCAGCGCGTGGAGGCGATACAGGCATCATGCGACGCGGTAGATACTTGGTGCGCCGGGCATGCCGTCCCGGGCCGTGCACGCATTTACACAGCAGCGTGGTGGTGGGTGCCGCTGACCGACAACAGCACGGCTTTCGCGGACCGTGATCTGTGGACCGCGCAGTACGACGGAGTGGACGACGCGAGCGTCTTCACGCCGTACGGTGGCTGGGATCACGCGGCGATCAAGCAATACGCGGGCACATCGGTTCTCGGGGGCGTTGGTGGTCTCGACCTGGACGTACTGAGCATCGAAGAAGAGGCCGCGATGGTGGCCCCGGAGCCAGAGCCGCCAGCCACCCCGGCGCGCGAGACGCCCGACGATTGGCAGTGGTCGACCTGGCGCGAAGCCGCGATCAACCTGCACGCGATCGCCGCCGAGCTGGGTCAGCAGGCTGCGAGCACGCACACGGCATGGACCGAGGCAGAGACGGCGCTCGCCACCTGCACGCAGCACGCGGCCGACCTCTCCGCCCAGCTCACGCAGCTCCAGCGGGCGGGCAAAGACGACTGGAAGAACGATCCGAAGTGAAAGGAGCCTAGAACAATGGCCTACCGACCGCAATACGTCTCCGCCGTCGTGGTGACGGTGCTCCTGGCGATCCTGGGCGCGATCCAGGCGGGTGATGCCGCCACGCTCGGGCTGAGCCGCCAGGTGATCGCCTGGCTCGGCATCGTCAGCGCCGGGCTCGGCATCCTGAACGGCCTGCTCCCCCGCGTGACGGCGCCCCCGAACGACGCTCGGCAGAGCATGGACTGACTCCCGTGGACTGGCTGATCCTGGCCCTGCTCGTCGTCGCCTGGCTGGCGCTGCTGAGCAGGGCCGAGCTGCCGCCGTAACCCCTTCGCCTGACTGCCCGGATCCCCCTCCGGGCAGACCTCCCCTTCGCACAGCCCCCCGCCCCTCGGCCACCCCCTGCCGAGGTCAGCGGGGGGCTGTTTTCGTTGCGTCTGTGGCGCGTTTCGGCCGTCCCGGCGGGCGCAGGCGGACCGCGTCCAGGTCGGTCGGGGCGACCATCCACGCACGGCCAAACCGCCGCGCGCGGAGCCGCCCGTCCCGGATCAGGGCCTGCACGCGCCGCAGGCTCACGCCCAGCTCGCGCGCCACCTCGGGCGTGGTGAGGTCGATGGCGCCGCTGGTCAAGGGAGTCACGGCCGCGATCGTGTTCCGGGACGTGGGTAGTGGCCGTAGGCGCCGCACCGCAGGCACTGGACCAGGGCCTCGGTGCCGGCGCTGCACTCGTCGCACTCACACCGCCGGTCTTCGCCCAGGTTGTCATCTCCGCACCGCTGGCACAACTCCTGCTCTGTCGTCGTCATGGTTCTGTCTCCTCTCGATTGGCCTGCCTCATCGGCGCGTGGGCTGCGTCCCACGAGGACCGGGCTTGCTAGGCCCGGTCCTCGGCGTTAGAACCGGAAACCCCCTGCTGGTGTCGCAATACGTCCTGCCTCAAACTCAAAGGTGGCGAACGGCTCGTGTGCGGGCGACAGGTGCGCAGCCCGGGCCAGTCCGTTGCGGGTGACGATCCGGAGATTCAGGCGCTTGGTCGTGCTGTAGATGTCGGTCCCGGTGATCTCTCGGTGGGCAACGTCCAGGACTGCCTTGCGGTCGTCGCCGAACGCTAGCACCTCAGGGAGTCCCTGGCTGCCGGTTCGGGTGATCGCGTAAAACCGCGGTCGATTCGCTGGGCGGCTGGTGATCTGCTCTGTCGTCGTCATGGTCTCTTCTCTCCCTTACCCACTAACTATACGCCCGCGCGCACAGAATAGCAACGGGTTGGCGCGGATTGTGACACGGGCCGGCGCCATCTCGGCCCTGCCGGTTACCGCCCCGGTTACGGCCTCCTGGAGGAGCCTGGGGGAGCCTCAGGGATGCTCAATGCAACGAGAGAAGGGCAGGCGCGGCAGGACTTGAACCCGCAACCCCCGGTTTTGGAGGCATAGGGGTTTGAGCACCGTGATCCATCGGATCTGAGTTCAGATCGGTCGTTACAGCCACGCTTGAGCAGGCCACCATTACGGCCAGACCTCATCGTGGCGGGCCCCGGAGGATGGCGTCCATCGCCTCGGCCGCCTCCCGCAGCGCCTCGGGGGTGGCGTGCGCGTAGAACTCCTCGAGCGTCCGACTGCGCGCGCTGTGGCCCATGCTCTCGCGCACCACGTGGGCGGGGATCTTCTCGGCCAGCAGCAGGCTGGCATAGCTGTGGCGCAGCTCGTGGAGTTTCCAGTCGTCCAGGCCGGCCGCGGTCCGCAGCTCGGTCCACCGCGTCTGGACGTTGCGCGGGTCGAGCGGTGTGCCGGTCGGCGTGGTGAAGACGAGGACCTCGCGACCGTGGCGATCGGTGTTCGGCCAGGGCTTCCCTCGCTCCAGGCGAGCGTCTCGCTCCGTCTGCTGGCGGGCGCGGTGCTCGTGCAGCTTGGTGGCCGCGGCCCTGGGTAGCACGACGACACGCTGGTCCTCGTCGGCGCCGGGCTTCAGCTCCTCGTAGATCAGGCCGCGGCCCGGCACGCGCTGGAGCTGCCGCTGGACCGTGATCGTGCCGGCATCCTCGTCGATGTCGGCCCAGTGGAGCCCGAGCGCTTCGCCGCGGCGAAGCCCCAGGGCGAGCGCCACCAAGAAGAGCGCTTCCAGGCGATCGCCCTGCAGGTGCTCGACGAGGGTCCACGACTGCTCGCGGGTGAGGGTCCGCCGCCGGGACTTGCGCCCCTTCGGACCGCGCACCTTGCGGACCGGATTGTCGGCGAGCATCTCGCCCTCCACGGCGTAGCGGAGGGCGGCGCTGAGCACGTTCCGCACGTTCCGGATGGTCTGCGGGGCTTTGCCTTCGGCGCGGAGATCGGCCTGGAGCTGCTGGACGTGGCGAGGACCGAGTTTTGCCAGCTTGACGCTGCCGAGGCGCGGCACCAGGTAGGTGCGGACGATGGCCGCGTAATCGGTGGCCACCCGCGCGCGGCGCGTGGTCTGCACGTCTTCGACGAGCCAGCCAGCCAGGTAGTCGGCGAGCGTGAGATCCTCCGGCGCCAGGGCGTTGCGCTCGCGAGCTCGGCGGTAGCTCGTCAGCTTGGTGAGCACGAGCGCCCGGGTCTTGCCGTAGAAGGACCGCCGTCGGCCGGTCTCCTCGTCGCGCGGGCTCTGCGCCACCCAGTAGGTGTGCCCGCCGATCGTGCGCTGGTAGAGACCGCCCTCGCCAGGACCGCGGCGTGCCATGGACGGCTAGACGCCCCCGACCAGGTGGGCCGCTAGACGTCCCATTCGACGTCGATCAGCACACCGCGACTGGGCTTGTCTTTCGTCCCGCCAACGATCTTCCAGATGCTCGCACTCGTCTTGACGCCGTCGTCGAAGAGCGACACAACCGAGGCGGCATCGGCGCGAGATAGGTAGCCAATCTGCCCGCCCTTCGTCGTCACCACGGCGACGGCGTTCGGGTCGTGTGGGTTCTTCGGCTCCCGCCTAAGGCGCACCGCCTGGCCAGCCTTGCAATGCGCGATGATCTTCTGCCGATCCGACCCATCGCGATTGGTCTGCGCCTCGCCGACGATCGAGAAGTGATTGGGTAGGCGCATCACCTGGACGTCAATATCGGTCCGTTTGCCCTGCTCACGCTTCCCAAAAAACCACATGACCCCTCCAACTCCCGAACGGCGCCGCTCGCGCGGCCCTTGCGTCAGGCCGAAGCCTCGTCTACCGAGAGCCCCAGCCGGGCCAGCAGCGCGCGCCGATCGAGCGCGGGCAGGTGGCTGATGGCGCTCACCAGGTCGTCCACGCTCTGCCGGTCGCGCGCGTCGCTCCGTCGGCGCGTGCTCTCGTGGCCGGTCAGCGGGCGCCGCGAAGGCGGGCGGGTACTGACCACGGGGCCGATCAGCTCGAATCGGCTGGCCGCGAATGACTCGGCGCCCTCGTCGCCGTCGCTCTCCAGGGCCGAGCCGCTGTTGGCGAGCACCTTGACGACCATGCCGACCTCCGAGCCGTCGAGGCTCCAGGCGCGCGCCAGGACGACGTCGCCGGGCTGCGCGCCGCGCTGGGGATCCACGAAGCAGGTCGAGCCCGGCTCGATGCCCCGGTTCGCCATGGATCGGCCGCGCACCCGGACGCCGATGCCGCGCGGTCCGAGGTCTTCAATATCTTCGGGGAAGGGCTCCCAGTCGAGCGGCTCGGCGGCGCCGGGGCCGGCGATGGGGCCGAGCGTGGCCCAGGCATAGATCGGGATCCCCGCCGCTTCCAGCCGCTGGACGTCGACGAGCTGCTCGACATTCGACGTCCGCAGCGGCCCCGGCTCCTCACCGTATAGCTCCGCCACCGTGACGCCCAGGGCGGCCGCGAGATCGCTGACTTGATCCCCCGCGATTCCTCGGATGCCCCGCTCCCACTCATAGACGGTCTGGTAGGCGGACTCGCCACGGTAGCCGACTGCCTCACCGAGCGCTCGCCGAGCAATCCCTCTCGCCTGCCGCAATTCGGCAACTCGTTTCCCGAGGTTAGCTCGTCCCATGCCGGCATTGTGATGCCAATCCCCATGGATTCCATTGACATTACCTTATGGGATACCTAAGATCGGCATATCCAATCCATAAGGACGGGCGACAATGGACCAAGACGGGGAAGAGTCGAGACCCACGAGCGGAACACTCCAGCTTGTTCCAGCGCAATGGGAATGGCTTCGCGAGCGGTCGCGTCGGAACCTCAGCCGATCTCTATCTGCGGAGCTGCGCCGGATCGTGGCCGACGCGATGGAGCGGGAGGCGCGGGAGACCGCGGCGGCGGCATGACCGCCGTGGCCACGAAGGGCGGCTACCGGGCGCTGGGTCGGCTGGCGCAGGACCTGGCCGAGGTGCGGGTCCAGGCGGTGGCCACGAGGCAGACCTACCAGGCGCGGGACGCGGCGGAGGATCGGGCGATCCAGGCGCTGCTCGCGCGACTGCGGGCCTCCAACGCGGACCGCCCGGGCGTGCTGGCCGTGATCGCCGACTGGGAGCACGCCTGGCTCGCCCTCGACGCCGCGGCGGACGCGGTGGTTGAGCAAGCGGAGCGCGAGCTCCTCGATCTGAGTCGCGCGGCCGAGGCGCACCTGCGGGCTGGCGCCATGTCGGCCGCAGCCTGAGCCGGATCCCGAACCATGCCGCGCGCGGATGGGTCAGGCGATCGCGACGAGACCGCGGTGGAGGCGGTGCCGCGGCTGGCGCTATCCATCGACGAGGCCAGTCAGGCGCTCGGCATCGGCGATCGGCAGATGCGCGAGCTGGCCGCGCGCGAGGACTTCCCGGCGTTCCGCCTGGGGCGCCGGGTCCTGGTGCCGGTGGATGAGCTGCGCACGTGGCTGCGCCAGCAGGCCGCCGAGGAATTGACGGAGAAGCGGGCCATCGCCGAGCGCTGGCGGCGCGTGCGCCGCTTCAGCCGACCGCGCTCGGCGGCACAGGCCTCTTGAAGACGCACGAGCCCCCACTCGTCCTGACAGGCACGTGGGGGCTCGCGAAAGGAAGGAACTGACCAATGCTACTCGACACCACGCATCCCACGCCTCTCGCCCACCCGTCCCATCGGTGCAGAGCGTGCAACCAACGGATCGCGGAGGTGACGGCCTACCTGGCACGCGAGGAGGTGCTCCGCCGGACGGGTCGGGGCACTGCGCGGGTGAGGGAGATCCGCCGGCTCGAGCGACGGCTCAAGGACTTCTACGAGTGCGACGTGGCGCGCGGGCTGTGCTTCGCGTTTGTGCCGCGCCACCAGGGCGACCCCGCCTGCACCTGCGGGCCACGGACCACGACCACCCCAGCGCACCCGGAGAGGAGGGCCGCCTGATGGCCGCAGCATTTATCCCAGAGCAGGGGACCAAGTACGCCCCGTGCGAGCCGGATTGCCGAACGCCGAGCCAGTACAACCCCCGTCCCTTACCGGCCGGCTCCAATCTGACAGAGCACACAGACTGCGCGGCCATCCGCCGCGCAGTTGAGGGCGCCTGCCGTCTCTGCGGCAAGACGCTCGGTTGGGGTGCCAGGGTCTACTCGGATCCCCTCCCGACGGAGGCTGCACGCACGGATCTGGTCCATGCGGACTGCCTAGAGGACCACATGCCCGGGCCGAAGGTGGGGGAAGCGTGACCGCCGCCCCGACCGCCCGGGCTGAAGTTGCGGGCGAGCTGCTCCAGTCAATCCGCCTCTACCGCCTCTGGCCGATCGAGGAGCACCGGCAGGGCATCCTGGTCGCCTGGCGGCAGCTCCAGCGCGCCACCGGGCAGGGCGAGCCCGTCCCGCCCACGGCCATCGCCTGCCAGTCGCCCTATGTCGTGGGGAGCAGTGGCTCCTGGCGGTTGTGGTGAGCGGCGAGGAGCAGATGGTGGCGCCGGAGACGCCCACCATCGCCGAGCTGGCGCGCCGGGTGCGGGACCTGCGCGACGAGGAACGGCGGGACAGCGCCTTCGTCGCCAGCATGCGAGCGGAGTTCGAGCGATCGATCGAGCCGGGGGTGGCGCGAGTCAAGGCCGCTGCGGCCGCATGTGCAGAGGCTGAGACGGAGCTGCGGACCCTCGCCCTCGCCGAGTACGAGCGCACGGGCAACAAGCAGCCGGGGCCTGGGGTGGCGATCCGAGTCGTGACCAAGTTGGATTACGACCCGCAGGAAGCTCTGGCATGGGCGATCAAGCACCTGGTAGCGCTGCAACTGGACCGGCGGGTCTTCGAGTCGCTCGCCAAGACCGCAGCGGGACCGGCATTCGTGGTCACGATCTCGGAGCCTCAGGCGACGATCGCGAGCGACTTGGGCAAGGCGCTGGGCGAGGACGGGGTGGCGTCGTGAGTGCGACGGCGACGGTCTCCGTGCGCTGTCCGGACTGCCAGTCGATCCTGCCCGTGGCGCTCCCGCCGCTGGCTGACCTGCTGGCGGCGGGGCTCTACGAGTGGGCTACGGGGCTCGACGTCGGCCTGACACCGCTGGAGGCCGCAATCGTCGAAGTCCTGCACGCCAGCCCCGGCCGGGTCGTCGCCATGGAGACGATCCACCGCTCGATCCACGGCGGGGACTGGGACCCGGTGATCGACGCGCACCCCCTCCGCCAGCACATCTCCCGGCTGCGGCCAAAGCTCGCCCGCGCGGGCTGGTGGGTCGCGAGCGAGACGGGCATCGGTTTCAGACTTTTACCCCAGGGCTCGGCCGCACGTGGAGTAGCGGCGGGCGGAGAGGCAACCTAGCCATGCGAGAAATCCAACTCACCCAGGGCAAGGTCGCACTTGTCGACGACGAGGATTACGAGTTGGCGAGTCGGTTCCGGTGGTACGTCGAGCGCAAGGCGAATGGCTGGTACGCCCGTCGCAACATCCGGAGACCAGACGGCCGAAAGGCGAAGATCCTCCTTCACCGCGCGATCCTGGGCGCTGAGCCAGGTGTCGGGGTTGACCACATCAACAGAGACGGCCTTGACAACCGCCGCAGCAACCTGCGATGGGCCAGCACGTCCCAGAACGGGGCGAACCGGGGACTCAACGCCAACAGCACGTCGGGCTACAAGGGGGTGGATTTCCAAAAGGCCCGAGGCTGCTGGAGAGCACTGATCGAATGCCGCGGGCGCCGGCTCCACCTCGGCGTTTACGCCACGCCCGAGGAAGCGGCGCGCGCCTACGACCGGGCGGCCGTGGAGTTCTTTGGCGCCTTTGCCCGCCCGAACTTCCAGGAGGTGGCTGCATGACCCTGCATCAGGCCTACCGCGTCGATCCGCGGCGGCTGTCCACCAACGGCGTGGTGATCCGCCACGCTCATCACTGCCCCGAATGCGACCGCCAGCGACGCCGCACGCCGCACGCCTGGCTCCGCCTCGCCGAGGGGCTGATTTTCGCCGCACTCACCCTGCTGGCACTCGTCGCCAGCCAACTCCCCACCGGAGGCGCCCAACCATGACACAGACGACCAACGGCCTACCCACCACCACCGCCGCGCCACCGGGAAGCTTCGCCGACGCCGAGCATTTGGCTCGAGACTTCGTCTGCGGCGATTGCGGCGCCGAAATGGTGGTGCTCAAGATCGTCGGCGAGCCATGGCGGGCTCGGTGCGGCAAGCAACCGTCTGAGCACGAGACCATCGTCCTGCGGACCGAGCGGCAGAAGGACGAGGTCCGCCAACGCCTCGAGCGAGACCCGCGCGTCGCCCAGGCGTTGGCGATTCAGGGCGCCCGCGCGCCGCTGACCAGTCAAGCGATCGCCGAGCTCGACAACGCGAAGCTGCTGGCCCGCGTGCCCGATCGCTACGGCACGACGATCGAGGTATCTCCGCAGCAGCGGGTGATGCTCGCGCAGATCGCGCGCCTCTACCAACTCGACCCGCTCTGGGACCTGATGCTGTACGAGGGGCGGCCCTACGTCACCTACGAGGGCCGACTGCGCAAGCTGCGCGAGGCAGCCGGGTATCAGGGCCACCGGGTGCGCCCCCTGAATCGCGAGGAGAAGGAGGCGTGGGGCTTCGACCCGCAGGACCTGGTTGTCCAGTGCGACGTCGAGATGGGCTCGCATGGCGTGGTCACCGACTGGGGCGTGGTCCGTGCAGAGGAGATCACCGCGGCGATCGAGAAGCAGCGACGAAACAACGCCAGCAAGCCGGCGCCCGTGGCGAGTCACCCCCAGCAATTCGCCCTGAAGCGGGCGATCGCGCGTGCCAGTCGGCAGGCGGTGGGCATCGACCTGCCGACCTGGGGCGCGGGTGAGGTGGTCGACGTCGAGCCTGTGCGAGAGGCCCCGCCGGACCGGCCGCGGCTGGTGGACGACACCGAGGCACGCCAGCGCGCGCGCTTCTGGGCGATTGCCAAGGGCGAGCCACCCGAGGGCCTCGGCATTGACGAGCGCCAGGTGCACGAGCTGCTGGGCGTGGAGACGCTCACGGGCTACCGGGGCGGTTGGGACCAGGCACTCTCGGATCTGACCGAGGCCGCGTCGAATCGCGAGCCGCCAGCGGCAGCCGCGCCAGAGACGACGGCGGGGACCAGGGGGGCGGGCCTCCTGAGCCCGACCGAACCAGGAGCGCGCACTGAGGGCGCTCCCCCCGCCGCGTCACCCCCGCCCATCCACGTGACCGAGCCGGCGCCCTCACTCGAGGAGCCGCCCGCCGACGACGACATGGGCCTGCCGTCCGACCCGGAGGAGGCTGACCAGGAGAACCAGCGCTCGGTGGCGGAGCGGGTAGCCGACGGCGAGGTCGTTTCGCGCGAGGATCTGTGGGTCTGGGCGCGCGATCTGGAGCGGCAGGCGACCAGCGTCGGCCTCCAACCGGCGGTCGCGCGTGCGGACTCGACGGCGGCGTACTTGGTCGAGTGGTGTCAGGCGGTCGAGCTGCGGGTCAACCGCCAGCTCGACAAGAGACTCGCCGCTGAGCAGGAGCTCCAGCCGTGACGGGCGCGGATGGGAGGGCGGCCCTCGCGGCCGCCCTGGCCCTCCTCATCCTCCTGGTAGTGGCGGTATCGGCTGCCGAGCCATACAGCCCCGAGGACACGTTCGCGGCGATCGCGCAGGCGGCCGAAGCCCACCAGGTGAGCGAGGCCTGGCTGACGCGCGTCGTGGGCTGCGAGACAGGGCACCTGTTCAACCCTGACGCCCTCGGCGACGGCGGCAGCTCGCACGGCGTGGCGCAGCTCAACGATTGGCCGACGGGGCTCCTCGGGCACTTCATGGCGCAGGGCTACACCGATCCCTACGACCCGTACCAGGCGACGGATTACATGGCGCGCGCCTTCGCTGGCGACTGGGAAGGCGAGGGGATCGGCTGGTGGCGGTGGTCGTGTCGGTGAAGCGAGAGTGGCGCGTCGTCTGGCAACGGGAGGGGCTAGACAAAAAGGCACGGCGCGTCAAGAGTCAGACCGGAGCCGAGCGCCTTGCACTCCTGTTGCTCGGCCAATTCCCGGACCCTGACAGGTTCGTCTGTTGTAGTGGGTACGAGTGCCCATGCAAGGGGATCACCTTGCAGCAGCGGCACGCTGAGTACCCGCCGTTAGTCGCGGGCCCGGTCATCGAGTCGCGCCCGTTCGTCCCGTGGGAGACAGAGGGAGGCGTGCGATGACGACTGACAGCCTGAGGAGCGCCGTGGAGGCCTACGACCGCCAGCGCAACGACCCACGGGTGCTGCGGCGTCTGGCGCGGCCGGCGATCGCCGTGAGACGGATCTGTCTAGCGTGCGGAAGCGCCTTTGAGCCACGCCTGGCGCCACTGAAGTGGGGCTGCCAGGCGTGCGGGGGCAAGCTGGTGGAGGTGGTGAGCTGATGGCCTGGATCGAGTCGCACCAATCCCTCGCGCGCCACCGCAAAACCCTCGCGGTGGTGGCGGCCCTGAAGGTCGATCGCCACAAGCTGCTGGGCCACCTGCACGAGCTGTGGTGGTGGGGACTCGACAACGCGGACACCAACGGCCGCCTCGGCCAGATCGCGGCCGAAGTGCTGGCCGAGGCGGCCGGCTGGCCCATCCGCGACGCTACGCGTTTCGTCGGGGCGTTGGTGGATGCGGGGTTCCTGGACGGCCGCGATGGGGGGTTGGTCCTGCACGACTGGTACGACTACGCGGGCAAGCTCAACGACCGACGCCAGGCAAACCAGCAGCGCATGAAACGCGCACGTGCGAGCAGTGAGAACGAACAGGAGACACGCACAGATGGCGCACGTGCATCGCACGTGCAGGACACCGTGCGCGAACGTGTGGAGCTACCGGACCGGACCGGACCGGACCGGACCGGACCGGACCTAACCGGAGACGTATCCCCCCCACCGCTGCGCGGCGGTCCCCCCCCAGGGCCCTCTCTCGACGTGGCGGAGGCGATTCCGGAAAACGGCAGAACGGCAGATTCACCGAACGACGACACGACGGTGCCTGTGCCGAAGCGCCAGCCAGTCCCGAAGCCGTCGAAGCGTGTCACCGAGGTCGACGCGGCCTTCGAGGACGCCCTGGTCTCCGAGTTCGAGGCCGCGTTTGGCTCGGCCGAGGCGGTCCGCGACACGATTGCGGCGGCGCTGGGTCACCAGGCGGCCCGCAAATACTCCGACCAGCGGGCCTACGTCCGGAACTGGCTGCGGCGGGACTCAGCGAATCAACCCTCGACCGTGGCCCAGCCCAGGGACTGGAGACCTGCCGAGGGCCGCACCGCCACGGCCGACAAGATCGACCTGGCGGTGCGGCTGAGCCACAAGAGGATTCTGGCGGTGGCGGCGGGGGACGCGGACGACACCCCCCTGCCGCCGAGACTCGAGTTACCGCCTCGGCCGACACCGACGCCCATCGAGCCGCAGGACGAGCTGATCCGACGGATCAGGGCCGAGGCGGCGGCAGAGCGCGACAAGGTGGCAACGGGGCGGGTCTTCGATCGACCAGCCCAGCTAGCGACAGAAACACTGACGAGAGAGGTGAGGGGATGACACCAAACCACGAGCTCGACGGGCTGACAATCAACGGCTGGGTGTGGCGCTGCCTGCGCTGCCGCCAGATCGTCCGTCCGGTGCCCTCGAATCGCGTCTGCCCGGCCGCCGACTGCGGCGGGACCGTCCGACGTTCAGCAGCCCGCCGACCAGGGCCAGCCGAATCCGCGCCGGTGCGCGCGGTGGCGGGAGGGGCCCGGTGAGCGCGGCGGCTGTCAGGGCCCCGCGGCAGACCGAGTCGGGCTTCCAGCGCCAGGTGCTCCGAGCCGCGGCGGCGCTCCGGTGGCGCGCCTATCACTCGTGGTCGTCGATCCACTGCGTCGCGGGGTTCCCCGACCTGGTGCTGGTGCGGCCACCGGACGTCATTTTCGCCGAGCTCAAAACGAACGCCGGGACCGTCACCGCCGCCCAGGAAGCCTGGATCGACTCACTGAGCCGCTGCCCGGGGGTGAGCGCCGTCGTTTGGCGACCACGCGACTGGGACCAGATCGTGGCCGTGTTGCGAGGCCCGGCATGAGCGCCGCCCTGGCAGCGGCACTGCAGCGTGCCGGCCTCTTCGAGCAACTCAACCTGGAGGACATCCACGCGCTCGCGTTGCGAGATCTCGGCGCGCTCGAACAGCTCGTTGACGATCGTGAGGAGCAACTCCAGCAGCACGAGGAGCGGGCGCTCAGCGCGTGGATCGAGATCGGCGCGGTACTGACCGCCGTGCGCCATCGCCACCTCACCCGGGCAGCGGACCTGTACGCCTGGGCCAAGGAGCGCTGGGGGTGGAGCGACCGAGAAATCCGCAACTACACGTGGGCCTACAAGGAGCGGAAACGCGTTTCCGCAGTGCCCCCGGGCGTGGGCATCCGTGGGCTCCGAGCTGCCGTCAAGGCCGCGCTCAAGGAGGAGGGCCACGCACCGGCGCCGGTGGCGATCGTCCCCGAAGCCAGCCTGCCCGAAGACGTGGTGCTCGTCGTGGGCGACGCCGCCTGTCTCGACGAGATCGAGGACGGCAGTGTCGACCTGGTGGTGACCTCGCCGCCCTACGACCTGGGCCTCGACTACGGCCCCGGCATCGACGACGCGCTCGGGCGGAACGCCTACCTGGACCTGGCGCGCCGCTGGGCGCAGGAGTGGTGGCGCAAGGCGGCGCCGCAGGGTCGGCTGTGCCTGAACGTCCCGCTCGATACGGCGGGCGAGACGGGACCGCGCCCCGCCTACGCCGACTGGGTCCGGGTCCTCGGAGACGTTGGCTGGCACTACCGCACGACGATCGTCTGGGCCGAGGGCAACGTTTCGCAACAGAGGGCCCGGGGCAGCGTGGACTCGCCGTCGGCGCCGCACGTGATCGCCCCCGTGGAGATGGTGATCGTCGCCCACAAAGGCGAGTGGAATCTCTCAGCGGCACGGCGGACGCACCCCGCGTGGGGCCAGCCCGACCTGCTGCGCGCCGAGTGGCTCGACTGGACGAGCGGGCTCTGGGCCTTCCCCGGCACGAGCGTGCCGAGCTGGCACACGGCACCGTTCCCCGAGGAGCTGCCGCGGCGCCTGATCAAACTCTTCAGCTTCCCGGGGGCACTCGTGCTCGATCCGTTTCTCGGCTCTGGCACGAGCGCGGTCGTCGCGGCGAGGTTGGGCCGCCGGTTCTACGGAGTTGACCGGAACCCCGAGTTCGTCGCCCGGGCCCGTCAGCGTGTGGCTGCGGCGTGAGGTACCGCACGATCGTGGCCGATCCACCGTGGCCGATTGCGGATGGGCGGTCTCGGCCGTGGGCCAGAAAGGTAGGACGGCGTTGGCGCGACAGTTTCCTGCCCTACTCACTGATGTCGGTCGGGGCTATCTGTGCGCTCCCGGTAGCGGATCTGGCCGAGCCGGATGCCCACCTGTTTCTGTGGGTGACGTCTGGATTCAATCGAGAGGGGATCGGTGTTCGGGTCGTGCGTGCGTGGGGTTTTGAGGTCGTGAGCGAGATTGTCTGGGAAAAGAACCAGATGGGGCTCGGCGCATTCCCTCGGCCAGCGCACGAGATTCTCCTGGTGTGTCGGCGCGGGAAACTTCCCTTCGCGGGACCGCGCAACGTGCGCTCAGTCCAGCACTGGAAATGCGTCTACCTGGAGAACAACGGTGGCAAGCGCCACTCGGCGAAACCACAGGCCGCGCTCGATCTCGTTGAGAGCGTGAGTCCTGGCCCATACGTGGAGCTCTTCGCCCGGCCTCCGCACAGGCTGGGCTGGGACGTCCACGGGTTCGAGTCCGCCAATACCGCGCAATGGACGACTGATGGGGTGTCCTGATGGAACAAATAACGCACCGGACGACGCACAAAGAGCCGACCTACGCCGTCGGCGACCAGGTGGAGCTCTACTACGGGCGGGGCAAGGTGTGGCGGATCACGGCGATCGACGCGTGTGAAGAGCAGAGGTCGTCGATGGTAGTCGCGCGCTTCGCCCTGCGCCTGTACGTGCTGAGCGACGGCCACCGCGAGCGCACGGTGTTCGAGCGGTCGATCGTGAGGAGGGCCGCGTGAGAATCCTGGACCTGTTCTGTGGCGCCGGCGGTGCCTCTATGGGGCTGCACCAGGCGTTCCCGGACGCGGAGATCGTCGGGGTGGACATTCTGCCCCAGAAGCATTACCCGTTCACGTTCGTCCAGGCCGACGCGATGACCTACCCACTCGACGGGTTCGACTTCGTATGGGCGAGTCCACCCTGCCATGGGTACAGCCGGCTGAGGCACTTGCCATGGCTCAGGGATCGGACTTGGCCCCTGTTGATTGAGCCCATGCGCGCGAAACTCCTGGCCTGGGGCGGTCCGTGGATCGTGGAGAACGTCGCTGACGCCCCGCTGGACGGAGTCACGCTCTGTGGGTTGACGTTCGGACTTCCGGTCTATCGGCACCGACTGTTTGAGGCGCCGTTCCTGATCCTCGCGCCCACCCACCAACGGCACGACGAGGTGATCGGGCACGGCCGACTGGTGAACGATCGCCGCAGAGGAACCCTGAATGCGGGTTCCTCTGCGGGTACCTGGGGAACCAGTCGCATCGTCACGGTGGCAGGCGGACAGTTCCGGAAGGCTGACGGAGAGCGGGCGCTCGGCATCGACTGGATGAGCAAGGACGAGCTCTCACAGGCAATTCCGCCGGCGTACTCGCGCTACCTGGCCGCGTTTATCCCGCTCCCTGTCGAGGCCGCCGCGTGACGACCCGCTACGTGTACGTCGGCGACAAGGCAGCCAGGGTGTACGGCTCGCCCTGGCTGGGCCAGATCTGCGAGCGAGAAGATGGCTGGCCGTGGCGTGTGCAAGCACTCGTGCGATTCGCGGACGGGACACTCGTCGCCGCGTACTGGCGGTGCTTGCGGAGGATCCGGGCGCAGCTCGGCGGTCGGGCAACGTGACCGTCCTCGTCGACGGCTGGTGCGTGGTGCACGGCGACGTCTCCACACCGGACGGCCGCTGCAACGTCAACGGCTGCGGCAAACACCTCGTCAACGGGATCACGACCGAGTCGGTCGAGCGCCAGCGGCGAGAGTCGGTGGCGCTCGACACAGGGGGGGACCGTTGCCGCTCCAGCGCAGCAGTCGATCGTGCTGCCGGCCACGCGGACGGCGCGCCGCTGGATGGACGACACGCGGGCCCTCGTCGAGGAGTGGACGGCGCAGCGCACCGAGGCAACCGATCGAGAGATGGCGGCCAGGCGCGAGTCGACCGACCTGGCGCGTCTCGTCCTGGCGTTTGAGGGTCTCCTGCGGCAGGTGACGATCGCGCCGCCGCCCGCACCGACACCCGGAACGTCCTCGTTTCGGCTGGACGGGCGCTGGGCGAGAGGCTACGACGCCTGCACGGGTTGCGGGCGGACGACCGTCAAGCACGCCGCGCGGGGACTCTGCAGGACGTGCGACACCGCGAGACGGTACCGGGAAGCGAGGGGGAAAACGTGAGCGAGCTGACGATCGCGGACAACCTGGGCGCGTTGCGGAGCCTCGGGCTGATCGACTACCTGCCCGGGCGGAACGTGGTGGCGACGGCGCTCCTCTTCCCGGCGGGCCTCGCGGCGACAGGCGGCGCATGATTGCGACCCCCGACCGCACGGAAGAGGGCCTCTCGGCGGCCCTCTTCGAGGAGACCTACTCGCCGGGCAGCGTGCGCTTCTGGCTCGCCCACTGGATCGAGCTGCAAACGCTCGCCAGTCAGGGCGGAGACCGTGCCACGGTCCGTCGCCAGACGGGGAAATACGGGCGTGGCGGCGAGCCCGAGTACGAGGACGTGGCCATGGTGGCCGGCTGGGTGAGCCTGGACGGCGTAGAGTGGGCAGGCGGGCCGTCCAGGAACGCGGACCTGGCCGATCACCTGGCGCGCGAGTACAGCCTCATCTGCCTCTGGTGGGATGCCCCGCGAGCGCCTCAGCGCCTCACCCAGCTGGAGCGCCGCGAGTTCTGCATCTGCGCGCGCAAGGACCTCTGGAGCGCCAACCTGCCGGGCGCCGGCGGCATCGGCGAGCCTGGCAAGCGGGCCGCCCGGCTGATCGCCGACCTGGAGATCGCCGCCGACGGGCTCTGTCCGACCTGGAGCAGCACCCGGCGCGTCTTCGACCAGCAGCAGCGACTGAGTGTCCTGCAGACGCGGCGTGGCGCACTCGCCGATCCCGCGGCCTGGCAGCGCGTCATGGGCCCCGACCCTGGCTACGGCAGAGCACTCGCTCGCATGGCCGCAGACCTGGGCTGGGCGCGGCGGGACGATGACATTTGACGCCGCGGCTCGCAGCGCCGACAATGGGGGGGCCTTCGATGCGCGCGCCCTGGAGACGGGGCGCTTTTTCATGCCCTACGCTCCGCCCCGCCCCTGCGTGGGAGAGTGGGGGTAGGGGGGAGTGGGTCTAGCAGCCGACCACTGCCCCGCCAGGGGGAGCGCAGCGACTCTCAGAGCGCAGCGACCGTCTCCCCGGCCCCGGCCGGCACACGACACCAGCCGGCACACGCTGGCCGGACCACCGGCCCGGTCTACCCCGGTACCCGGCCAGGCCGGAGCACCCGCACGCGAGGAGCACCTGTGCCCATAGCTCCCCTCCGTCCCTGCGTCGTCTACCCCTGCCCGGCCCTGATCCAGCGTGGCCAGAGCCGATGCCCGGAGCACGCGCGCCAGGCGGATCAGCAGCGGGGGAGTAGCACGCAGCGTGGCTACGGCACGGACCACCGGCGGCTGCGGGCAGAGGCGATCAAGCGCCAGCCCTGGTGCGGTCGGTGCGGGCACACCGGCTCAGCCGACAACCCACTGAGTGCCGACCACGTCCAGCCGAAGAGCCGCGGCGGGGCGAGTGA
>Ga0209514_10001755_pt1 | contig 35921 bp, 28 predicted proteins | sample Subgrocontami58m_FD_187452 | JGI IMG/M metagenome (GOLD analysis project Ga0209514, IMG submission 187452) | Subsurface groundwater microbial communities from S. Glens Falls, New York, USA - GMW37 contaminated, 5.8 m (SPAdes) (version 3) | ecosystem: Environmental > Aquatic > Deep subsurface >...
GCGCAGAAACCTCTGACCAGAACGCGACGCGTCGGATGGACTTCTGCGCGCCACCCACCGGGGGAAGTAGATGCAGGACTCCCCCAGCGGCCGTGACAGCCGCCGTCGCCGACCTGTTCGACGGCCAACCGCAGGGTCCTCCCGAGTACGCGATCGTCGACCTGGGCGCGGGGTTCGCCGGAAATGACCAGTTCAAGGCCAACGCCGCGAAGATCGTCGAGAGCAAGCAGGCGGTCTTCAGGACGGTGTAGCAGAACGCTAGCGCGGGCACCTGCCGCCTTGTTGGACCAGCGCGAACAGGATAGGATGCGGGAGTTGTCCGAGCGCGCCAGGGGTCGAGGTTCCGACATGATCGCGTCCCTCACAATCCAGAATTTCCGTGGTTTCCGCAACCTCCGCCTGGAAGGCTTGCGGCCCGCGACGCTGATCGCCGGGACCAACGGAGTCGGCAAGACGTCGCTCCTGGAAGCGATCCTCCTGCACCTCGCGCCGCATAACCCCACCCTCACGGTGACGCTGAATCCGCTCCGTGGATTCGAGGTCCAACCCGCAGACGCCGAGGAAATCTGGGGGTGGCTCTTCACCGACAGGGATACCCGCAGGACGATCGAAATCGCGAGCGTGGACGTGGCGGGAAAGCGCCTGGAGGTGAGAATCACGCTTGCGCCTCCGATCCTTCCGACGTTTTCGGGGTCCACGACCGGAAATGCCATCTACTCCAGCATTCCAGGGCCGGTGCTGACCGCACCGACCCAGAAGGAACTGCAGATCGAGTCATGGGATCAGGCGGGCCGTAATGGGCGGAGCCGCGCCTTCCTGACGTCAGAAGGGGTCAAGGTCGAATGGAACCAGGTCGGCGAGTTCCCCCCAGGGGGGTTGCTCGCAGCTCGCGGGCGCTCGACTCGGGATGATGCGATCCGCTTCAGCAAGGTCGAGGAGGAGCGACGGACTGGCGGGCTCGTGCCCGCCCTGCGCCTGCTCGAACCACGACTCACCGGACTGTCCGTGCTGGCGACGGCCGGCGTGCCGATGATCCACGCGGACATCGGCATCGGAAAGCTGCTCCCTCTCCCCTACCTCGGGGAGGGGATCGGGCGGCTCCTCTCCATCCTCCTCGCGCTGGAAGCCGCCCGGGGAGGCATCCTCCTCGTGGATGAGGTGGAGAACGGGTTCCACCACTCCATCCTCCCGAATGTCTGGTCCGCCATTCGGAGTGCGTGCGACCAGTGGAAGGTCCAGATCATCGCGACAACGCATAGCTTCGAGTGCATCCGCGCGGCGCACGCGACCCTGTCCTTCGGCGACAACCCGATGCTGCGCCTGGTACGGCTCGACCGTCGCGGGGAGCAAATCGTCCCCACTCTCTACGAAGCGGACACCCTCGAGGTCGCGATCGAAGAAGGGTTGGAGGTGCGTTGATGGCGCTACCGAGCAATTCGGCGGCGTCCCCAGGTCTAGTCGGCCCCGAGAGGAATGAGATCAAGCAGTCCAGGCTGCTTGTCGTCGAGGGCGACGATGGCCGCGTCTTCCTCGAGGCCATGCTGGGCCATCTTGCCCTCCCCCACTCCATCCAGGTCATGAGCTTCGGTGGAAACCAGGAGCTGGCGAAATACCTGCGGACGCTCACGCTCTCGCCCCGCTTTGCGACGGTGGAGTCCGTCGGGATCGTGCGTGACGCAGAGACGAATCCCGCCGGCGCGTTTCAGAGCGCACGGGCCGCGATTTCAGGCGCAGGTCTCCAGTCTCCGCCCTCTGCTGGCGCTCGGTCCAGCGGTCCCCCTGCGGTCTCTGTCTTCATTCTTCCAGACGCGGCAACACCGGGCATGCTCGAGACTCTCTGCCTGCGGTCGGTCGCGGGGCACCCGGCCCTGCCGTGTGTGGATGCGCTCTTCTCCTGTCTCGATGGGCAGGGGGTACCCCGGCCATCTCCCAGGAGAAGGCGCGCGCCCACGCATTCCTCGCGACGTGCCCCAAGCCGAACAGCCAAGTGGGAAACGCCGCCCACCGAGGTTACTGGCCGCTGGACAACCCCTGCTTCGATGACGTGAAGTCGTTCCTGCGACGATTGTAGAACAAACCGTCTCTGGGTCCCCCGATGAAGCTCCAGTTCGACGCGAACCAGGCCTTCCAGCTCGACGCCGTGGCCGCCGTCGCCGACCTCTTCGACGGTCAGCCGCAGGGTCCTCCCGAGTACGCGATCGTCGACCTGGGCTCCTTGGGGGACCTATTCCCGGGGCAGGATCGCTCCGAGCTGGGGGTGGGCAACCGCCTGCTCCTGGCGGAGGAGAAGCTCCAGGCCAACACGCGCGCGATCCAGACGCGAAACGACATCGAGGTTCCCGATCCCGCCTCGCCGATCGATGCCTGGGACCTCTTCGACGCCCCCGCCAATCGGCAGCGACGCTGTCCGCATTTCTCTATCGAAATGGAGACCGGCACCGGGAAGACGTACGTCTACCTCCGGACGATCTTCGAGCTCTCGCGTCGGCACGGCTTCCAGAAGTTCATCGTCGTGGTGCCGAGCGTGGCGATCCGCGAGGGGGTCCTCAAGAACATCGAAATCACCGCGGACCACTTCCGCGCCCTCTTCAACAACGCCCCCTTCGAGCACTTCGTCTACGACGCCAAGCGCGTCAACCGCCTGCGGCAGTTCGCCACGAGCAACTCGCTGCAGATCCTGGTCATCAACATTGACGCCTTCCGCAAGAACTTCACGGGCACCGAGGAGGAGAAGAAGAGCAACGTCATCTACAAGGAAAGCGATCGCCTCTCGGGTCGACCCCCGATCGAGTTCGTGCAGGCGGCTCGGCCCATCGTCATCATCGACGAGCCGCAGAGCGTGGATTCGACAGAGAAGGCCCAGGAGGCTATCAAGGCGCTCAACCCGCTTTGTACGCTCCGCTACTCCGCCACACACCGCAATCTCTACAACCTCGTCTATCGCCTTGATCCCGTGCGCGCATTCGAGCTGAAGCTGGTCAAACAGATCGTCGTCGCGAGCGCGGAGGCGCAGGGCGCCGCAAACGACGCATTCGTGCGGGTCGAGCGGATCGACTACAAGAACGGGATCAAGGCGAAGCTGCGGATCCACGTTCAAGGAGCGGAGGGGCCGAAGGAGCGCCCCGTCACCGTGAAGCAGGGGGCCGACCTCTTCACGCTCTCGAAGGAGCGCGCCCAGTACGCTGACTGGTCGGTCGCGGAAATCAACGCCGAGCCAGGGAACGAGTTCATCCGGTTAGGAGCTGCAGATCGGCCCGCGGGGCATCAAGGTGCTCTCCCTCTTCTTCGTGGATCGGGTGGCGAACTACCGCGACTACGATCAGGCGGGGCAGCCGCTCAAGGGGAAATTCGCCGAGGCATTCGAGGCGGAGCTGGCGGCGCTTGCGAAGGAGGAACGGTATAGCGGCCTCGCCTGGCTGAAGGACCCGATGGAGAAGCTCCACAACGGCTACTTCGCCCAGGACAAGAAGGGGGTGCTCAAAGACACCCGGGGCGACACCCAGGCCGACGACGAGGTCTACAACCTGATCATGCGGGACAAGGAACGGCTGCTGGCCCTCGACGAGCCGCTCCGTTTCATCTTCAGCCACTCGGCGCTGCGCGAGGGTTGGGACAGTCCCAACGTCTTCCAGATCTGCACCTTGAACGAGACGAAGAGCACGATCAAGAAGCGCCAGGAAATTAGGCGCGGGCTGCGACTTCCGGTCGACCAGAATGGCCTCCGTGTCTTCGATGACTCGATCAACAAGCTCTACGTCATGGCGAACGAGAGCTACGAGGACTTCGCCCGCGCGCTCCAGACCGAGTACGAGGAGGACTGCGGCGTGACGTTCGGCAAGGTGCCGCTGACCGCCCTCGCGAAGCTCCTGCGAATCGTCGACGACAAGGAGGCGCCCATCGGACGCGAGGCGGCCGAGGCAATCCGCGCCGCGCTGGTCTCCCAGAAGATGCTCGACGATGAAGGTCGCATTCAGCCCGCCTTCGATCCGAAGCGGAAGGACTTCCGGATCGAGCTCCCCGATCCCCACGGGGACATGACCGACGCGGTCATTGACCTCCTCGCGGCCTACCAGATCGAGCGTCACATCCAGCGCGAAGCCGACAGGAGGATGAATCCGCTGAAGAAAGAGGTCCAGCTCGGCCCGGAGTTCGTCGCGCTGTGGGAGCGGATCAAGCCGAGGACCACCTATCGCGTCGAGTTCGAAACGGACGCCCTCGTCGACCGTGCCGTTGCGGAAGTGAAGCGGATGGAGAAGGTCGAGAAGCCTCGCGTGCGGGTCAGCGCGGGGCAGGTCGCCGTGGGCAAGGGCGGCGTGACGGCAACGCCCGTGAACATCGCCGAGGAGAAGATCGAGTTCAACCGGGCGCCTGTCCCCGATGTCCTGGCCTACCTCCAGAACGAGACGGAACTGACGCGCTCGACGCTCGTGCGTATTCTCAAGGAGTCCGGTCGCCTGGGCGAGCTCTTCAATAACCCCCAGCGATTTCTGGACGCCGTCGCCGGCATCCTCCGTCACGAGCACGCAACGCGGAACAGACTCCTGGCCGAGGCGTTCGAGAAGCTCCGCCTCGTCGAACGGGCGGGCATCGGCCGCTCCCGCATGTTCATCCCGATACTGTCCTACGGGAAGCGCGCGCCGAGGTACGAAACCGACGGCTCCCGGGTGACGCTGCGAATCTACAATGGCAGCTACGACCAGAGAATGGCCACTCTGGTCGCAGAGTGGCGCGGGGAGGAGCGCGAAATCGACCTGGATGCCCTTCTGATACTGGCACACCTGAGGGAGAACGCCTTCATCGACACCACCTCGGCCGCCGAACTCTTGCAGGCTCCTCGCGACGATGTCCGCACGATCCTGGACGCGCTCGCCCTGCCTGGGACCGGCATCCTCGATCGCAGCGGACATACGCGGGCGGCCACGTACCACCTGACAAAGTCCATGGCGAAGGATCTCCTGGGCAAGGCTGCGTACACCAAGACCCGCGGCCTCGACCCGATACGCTACGCGAAAATGGTCAGAGCGTCTGTGGACGATCACGGCTCTATCACTCCGCGAGAGTGCCGTCAGTTGCTCGGACTCGGTGAGTCGCAGTCGGCTCGCGTCGAGATCTCCAAGCTCCTGAACCGCTGGAGCCGCGCGACCGGGTTCCTGCGGCGGGAGGGGAAGTCTCCCAAAGTCCGGTATTTCCCTCGGTAGGCGAATAGCGTTACCGCGAGTGTCAGGCTGGGGGGCCGAGAGGGTGCTGCCCGCAACCGGCACGAACATAGAAGCTCGCGACAGGTTGAACGTTACTTGAGCGTCAGGTGAATGGCGGGCATTCGCGAATCCGAGGTAGAAGACGCCGCCCTCGCCTGGCTGGAGGCGCTGGGGTACGCGATGCTCCACGGCCCAGCAATCGCGGTGGGCGAACCCGCAGCCGAGCGGAGCGATCCGAGCTACCGCGACGTCGTCCTCGAGGGCCGACTTCGACAGGCCCTGGTTCGATTGAATGCCGATCTGCCCCCCGAGGCGATCGACTGGGCGATTCGCGAGAACGTCCGCGCTCAGCTTCGCGTCATCGTGAAGCGCATCCTGCGCAAGCACGGCTACCCGCCCGACAAGGCGGCGAAGGCCACGCAGACCGTGCTGGAGCAGGCCGAGGTCTTGTCGGAGGCATGGCTGTAGCATCGCTGGACCAGGGCGACTCTTGACTCGATGTGGAGCCGCACCTTGCCTTCATCTGGATCTTCCAGGCCACGGTCGAGGTCACGCATGACACCGAACGACGCCGCGCCGCCCGAGGGAACTCTCCGCGCCGCGATCGAGCGGCGGACAATCGACGAACTCAAGCCCCTCGCGAAGCACTTCGTGTCGAGGGTCCCGGTCCGAAAGGTGGACCTGGTTGAGCTCCTCGTGAAGCAGCTCGAGGGGGACGGTCTCCGCGCGGTTTGGGACCAGCTCACCGAAGTCCAGAAGATCGCTGTGGCGGAGACGGTGCACGACCCGGACGGACGATTCGACGCCGTCCGGTTCGAGGCGAAGTATGGCCAGCTTCCCTGGGCTGAGCCGGTGAGCGGGTACGGGCGCGTCCGCGCCGGCCTCCTGGACCTCTTCCTCCATGATGGGGTCATTCCAGAGGACCTCCGCGGGCGCCTCCTGGCCTTCGTCGCCGCGCCGTCAAGGCCCATGATCGAGTCCACGCCCGACGTGCCCGCGCAGGTGGAGAGGGAGTGGAACGACTGGGACGCCAAGGCGAAAAAGTCGATGCCCCGGGTGGAGCGGCTCCCGGTCGTGGTCCGCGAGATGGAACGCGCTGCGGCCCTCGACCTCCAGGCAATGCTCCGCCTCGTGGAGGCGGGACGCGTGGCAGCGAGTGCGGCGACCGGTCGAGCGAGCGGCGCGGCGGTGAAGGAGATCGAGGCGATCCTCGACGGGGGTGACTTCTACGCGCCAGGCGCGGACGAGGGTCCCTTCCGCGCCTTTGCCTGGCCGCTCCTCCTCCAGGCCGCGCGCCTTGCACGGGTCACGAATGGCAGGCTCCAGCTCACTCGCGATGGCTCCGCGGCCCTGGGTGCGCAGGGTACCGAGACCCTCCACCGGATCTGGCAATCGTGGCTGAAGTCGGACCTCCTGGACGAGTTTGCCCGAATCGATGTCGTCAAGGGACAGGGCGGACGACGGGCCAGGATGACCAAGGTCGATGAGAGGCGCCAGGCGATCGCCGATGCGCTTGCAGAGTGTCCGGTCGGGCGGTGGATTCCGGTCGACATGTTCTTCCGCCACATGCGCGCGACGGCTCACAACATCAGCGTCGCGCAGGACAATTGGGGTCTCTACGTCGTCGACGCCGAATACGGGTCCATGGGGTACGCCGGACATGGCGAATGGGAGATCCTCGAGGGGCGCTACGTCCTCGCCTTGCTCTTCGAGTACGCGGCGACGCTGGGCATGATCGACGTGGCGTACATCCCTGCGGAGTGGGGACGAACCGACTGGCACGACATCTGGGGGATGGACTCCAACAAGTTCTTCAGCCGCTACGACGGCCTGTTGTCCTTCCGTCTCACTCCCCTCGGCGCGCACCTCCTGGACGTCACGGAGACCTACGTCGCGCCCGAGCGGGACCTGACCCGCCCCTTGAAGATCCTCCCGACGTTGGAGGTCATCATGGGTTCGGGGGCGCTCCCCTCGGCCGAGGTGCTGCTCCTGGAGAAGTTCACCCGGAAGACCGGGGACCGGGTCTGGAAGATCGATCGAGAGAGGGTGCTCGAGGCGTTGGAGGAGGGAGGGAGCGTCGCGGAGCTTCTCGCGTTGCTCCGCTCCCGGTCGGAATTGGACCTCCCCGACGACGTCGAGAGGATCCTGCGCGAGATCGAGGAACGCGCGACGCAGGTGCGAAACATGGGAGGAGGGATTCTCGTTGAGTGTGTGGACGAGGCATTGGCCGCGTTGCTCGGCCATGACACCCGCACGCGCCCATCTTGTCGGCCAGTGGGCGGACGATACCTGTTCGTTCCCTCTGCCCGAGACGGGGCCTTCCGCCGGGGGCTCCGCCTGCTCGGGTATTCCCTCCCGCGCGCGTTCCATGAACCTCGTTGACGCGCGGGACGCGCGGAGTAGAATGGCGCCCACACACGGGGGAGAGTCCGATGGTCACCTTCTGCACGAAGTGCGGGATGAGCCTCCCGCTCGCCGACGTGACGATCAAGGACGGCGAGGAGTACACCAGTCCCGACTTCGAATGCCCAGAGTGCGGGGACCTCGCCGCCGATGCGCCCGCGCCCAAGAAGACGCCCGACCCGCTCGAGGACATCGGCGATGACCAGGAAGTGACCGTCAAGGACGGAAAAGCCGAGCCCGCCGAAAGCTGACGGGCCAGCTAGACGTCCCTCCTGCGCCGCCCTGCGGGGCGGCTACGGAGGGCAAGCCCCCAGAGGTGCCGGAGCAGCCGTGACGAGCCACCGATGAACCCCTACCGCGGCCTCCTCCTCTTCGTCCTGTCCGTCGCCTGCGCATCCTGCTCCTCGAGCGGGAAGGTAGACCTCCCCCAGCCGCCCCCGCCCGTCTTCCCCGGCGTAGCGGCGAAGGCGCCGCCGCAGGAGGCCCCGCAGCACCCGCGCGAGGTCCCCGCCGACTGGAACCCCCGCCACGACCCGCCGCACATGGCGCACGACAACCCGCCCGCGGCGAACGACCCGCCGCACGACGACGTCCGACCCGCCGCCCTCGACCCCATCGGGCCCCCCACCCTCGAGGCCCTCGCCGCGACGCTCGAGCGCAAGCTCGCTCTCGACCCGAACGCGCGCGAAACCCGCCGCCAGCTTACCCACGTCTACCTTGCCCTCGGCGACTGGGAGCGCGCCGACAGGTCCATGGCCGACGGCCCCGCCCCCTCCACCTTCGAGGACCGTCTCCTCGCCGCAAGCGTCGCCTACCGCATCGGAGGCCCCGAGAACCGAACCGCCCTCCGACTCCTCGCCGACGCGCAGGCCGAACTCGCCGACATCCTCCCCTTCGATGTCCGGACCGCGCGGTTCTGCGAGTTCAACATCCCGAAGGCCGGACAATACCACGCGATCCCGAAGGCCGACTTCGTCCCCGGCATGGACGCCTGCCTCTACCTCTCGTTCGACAACTTCTCGCTCGAGGACGCCGGCGGCACCTTTCGCGCCTCGCTCACGTTCGAGTACCGGATCGTCGACCGCGCCGGGAACGAGATCCCCTGGACCGAGTCGGCCAAGGACCGCCGCGAATTCTCCGAGGCGTTCCAGGAGCGCGTGCGCGACCTCTGCGTCCCGCTCGTCCTCACCTGGCCGAAAAGCATCGGATGCGGGAACTACGTCCTCGAGGTGACCGTCATCGACCGCGTCGGGCGGAAGTCGACCTCGAAGCGGATCGACTTCCGCATCAAATGAAGCTCACCCCCGAGGCGGTCCTCGCCGCCTACCGCGAGGGGCCCTTCCCGATGGCGGCCTCGCGCGGCGGGACCATCCGCTGGTACGACCCCGACCCGCGGGCGATCCTGCCGCTCGACAACGCCCACTTCCATCGGCGGCTGCTGCGCACGGTGCGGCAGGCGCGATTCGAGGTCCGCTTCGACACCGCCTTCGAGCAGGTGATGCGTGGCTGCGGGTCGCGCGCCAACACCTGGATCAGCGAAGAGGTGATCGCCGTCTACACCGAGATCCACCGGCGCGGGCAGGGGCACTCGGTCGAGACCTGGCGCGAGGGGAAGCTCGTCGGCGGCCTCTACGGCGTCGCAATCGGCGCGGCGTTCATGGCGGAGAGCAAGTTCTCGCGCGAGCGGGACGCCTCCAAGGTCGCCGTCGTCGCGCTCGTCGAGCGGCTGCGCGAGCGCGGGTTCGAGCTCCTCGACGTGCAGTACTGGAACGCGCACATCGCGCAGTTCGGCGTCACCGAGATCCCGCGGGAAGAGTATCGCCGTCTTCTCGCGCATGCGCGGGAACGGACGGCGACGTTTCCCTGACGGGGGCCCCGGAGGCGAACTCGTCCACCAGCGCGTGGAACGCCTCGCGCGTCTCGACGAGGCAGGCCCGGCGCCGCATGTCGGCGCTCCCCGCGATTCCCGTGATGAACCAGGCGCAGACGCGGCGGATCCGGAGCAGCGCGCCGTACTCTTCGTAGAGAGGCACCATCAGCTCGAAGTGGCGGCGGAGGACCTCGGCCCGATCCTGCGGCGTCGGTAGCGGGGCCGCGGGAAGGCCCGCAAGGTAGTTCGCGATGTCACGGAAGATCCAGGGGTTCCCCAGGGCCCCTCTCGCGAGCATGACGCCGTCGCAGCCGGTCTCCTCGAGCATCTGCTCCGCGTCCTCGCCGGAGTAGACGTTCCCGTTCCCGATCACAGGGACGGAGGAGGCCTCCTTCGCGAGGCGGATGGCCGAGTGGTTCGCGTCGCCGCGCATCCGCTGGTCGCGCGTGCGGCCGTGAACGGTGATTGCGCCGACGCCGGCTTCGCAGGCGATCCGGACCACGTCGAGAAAACGCCCGTCGTCTCCCTCCTCGAAGCCGGTGCGCATCTTGATCGTCACCGGGATCGAGACGGCGCGCGCCATCGCCTCGAGGATCCTCCCGACCTGGTCGGGCTCGCGGAGGAGCGCGGACCCGCAGCCGGACTTCACGATCTTCGGCACGGGGCACCCGAGATTCACGTCGATCACGTCGGCGCCCAGGTCCTGCAGGCGCCGCGCGGCGCGCGACATGAGGTCCGGGTCGCGGCCGAAGAGCTGCATCCCGAGCGGGTGGTCCCACTCGGCCGTCCGCACGAGCGCGAGGGTCCCCTTGTCGCCCCGGACGACCGCCTCCGCCCGGACCATCTCGCAGAACGCGAGGTCGCAGCCGTAGTCGCGGGCGATCCGCCGGTAGGCGAGGTCCGTGCAGCCCGCCATCGGGGACTGCAGGACGCGCTGCGTCAGCGTCAAACCCTTCACTTGGAGAGGACCGTTCGCGATCATGGTGCCCGTCATCTTGCCGATTCCGATGCCTGCGTCAACCCTCATCCTCGCCTCAGCCTCCCCTGCGCGCCGCGCGCTCCTGCGCTCGGCGGGGGTCGCGTTCGAGGTGGTCCCCTCGCGCGTGCGCGAGCTCACGGGCCGCGGGAGGACGCTCCGCGCCACGGTCCTCGCGAACGCGCGGAGGAAGGCCCTCTCCGTCGCGCGACGCTTCCCAGGCCGCGACGTCCTCGGCGCCGACACGATGATCGAGTTCGGAGGTCGCCTCCTCGGCAAACCGCGGACGCTCGCGGAGGCGGAGCGCCTCCACCTCGCGATGGGCGGTCGCTCGCACCGGATCGCGACGGGGGTCTGCCTCGTTGCGGCCGGCGAGGTCCGGACGCTCTGCGTCGTCTCGCGCGTGCGGGTGAGGCCCCTCTCCCCGACGCGGCTCCGGGCGATCTACAGGCAGAGGGACCCTCGGAGAATGGCCGGAGGGTACGCGCTCGCCCGGGGCCGCGACCCGCTGATCGAGCGGATCGCCGGCTCGATCACGAATGTGCTGGGGCTGCCGATGGAGGCGGTGCTCCCGGCGCTGGCGGCGGCGCGGCCGCGGCGGCGTTGATCGCCTTCTCGATCTTCGAGAGGACCGTCTCCTTCTTGAACGGCTTCACGATGTAGTCGCACGCGCCGTTCGAGAGGGCCTTGATGATGTCCTCTTTCTGGGAGCAGGCGGTCAGCATGATGATGGGGACGTGGGCCGTCTTCGGGTTCTGCTTGATCTTCCCGCAGGCGGTGAAGCCGTCGACCTTCGGCGTCATCACGTCGAGGAGGATGAGGTCGACCTTGTGCAGCAGCGAGACCTTGATCGCCTCCGATCCGTCCTCCGCCTCGAGGACCTCGTAGTTCGCCGCCTTCAGGTTGAAGCAGAGGATCTTGCGGATCTGGGTGACGTCGTCGCACACGAGGACCGTCTTCTTCGCGGCAGCCGTCGCGATTTGGGGGATGACGCGGGTCACCTGCGTGTCCTTCCCCGCCGGCTGCGTGAACTTCGCGGCGCCGCCCGACCCGGGCGGAGGGGCGTTCACGCGGGACGTTCCGTGGTCGGTCGGGGCGGGCGCAGGCGCATGCTGCGGCGTTCCGTTCCCGGCGCCGGGGGGCGGCGAGGGTTCGGCCGACATCCAGACCTCCTCGATGAACTCCCTTTGCGCACCTGCGAGAGTACGTCCTGCCCCCGGTTCCGGCAAGTGCAATTCCGGAGCCGCGAAGGATTGCGGCCCGAGTGGCCGATAATCCAGAAAGAAGGGACTACAGGAGGGACGCGATGGAAATCCCCCGCCAGAAGTGCGAGCGGTGCCGCGTCGAGGAGTACATCCCGACGCACCAGTACGTGAAGTTCGACGACAAGGTCAACTACGTCTGCCAGAAGTGCTGGGAGCACTTCCGGAAGTGGTTCGTCTCCGGCGGCAAGGGCTCGAACCCCTACTTCGACGCGTCAGCGTAGGGGAAGCCTGACCACGCGCCCGTTCACCTCGGGCGTCTTCAGCGCGAGGAGCGCCTCCGCGACCGCCTCCGGCGCCGCGCCGCGCGGGACGACCACGATGCCGAAGTGGTCCTCCGCGGCGGGGATGCCCCCCGCCCAGGCCTCGTCCCCCGTCACGTAGGCCGCCCCGCTCTGCTGGGCGTACTCGAACCCCTCCTCGTGCGGACGGTCGCGCAGGTCCGACTCCGCGAGCGAGAACGCGCTCGTGTGCCTCTGCCCCTCCAGGAGCAGGGCGAGCACCGTCGGCAGGTCCTTCGCCAGGACGAACCGCATCGCTACCCCTTCACGCAGCCGATCGGCCGGAACCGCGCCACCCGCCTCGAGACGCCCGCCGTCTCCATGCACTCGACGACCGCGCCGACGTCCTTGTAGGCGTCCGGCATCTCCTCCGCAAGCCCCGCGAAGCTCTGCGCGCGGACGTAGACGCCCTGCTGCTCCAGCTCGCGGCGGAGGTTTCTTCCCTTCGCCTTGCGCATCATCTCCCCGCGGCTCGCGACCCGCCCCGCGCCGTGGCAGGTGCTGTTGAACGTCACCAGGCTCCCCGGGAGGCCGACGCAGAGGTAGCTCGCGCGGCCCATGTCGCCCGGGATGAGGACGGGCTGGCCCGTCCCCGCGTACGGCTGCGGGACGAGCGGGTGCCCCGCCGGCAGCGCGCGCGTGGCCCCCTTGCGGTGGACGCAGAGCTTCCTGCGGACGCCGTCGACCTCGTGCTCCTCGAACTTCGCGATGTTGTGGCAGACGTCATAGACGAGCCCCAGACCGAGGGCCTCCTTCGAGAGGCCGAGCGTCCGCATGAGGCTCTGCTCGACGAGCGCCATGATCACCTGGCGGTTCACCCAGGCGAAGTTCGCGGCGCACCCCATCGCGCCGAGGTACGCCTTCGCCTCGGGGGACGGGAGCGGCGCGCAGGCGAGCTGCCGGTCCATGAGGTCGATGCCGTACTTCTTCGCGACGGAGATGAACTCGCGCGAGTACTCCTGGCAGACCTGGTAGCCGAATCCGCGCGACCCCGTGTGGATGAAGAAGGCGACTCCGTCCTCCTTCAGGCCGAAGTGCTGCGCGAGGGTGGGGTCGAGGACCTCGGCGACCAGGTCCATCTCGAGGAAGTGGTTCCCAGAGCCGAGGGTGCCGATCTGGACGAGGCCGCGCTGGATCGCCTTGTCGCTCACGACGCCCGGGTCGGCGGTCGGGTAGGAGCCCTCGTCCTCGATGAAGGGGAGGTCGGTCTTCGCGCCGTACCCCTTCTCGACGGCCCACACGGCGCCGCGGCGGAGCATGTCGCGCGCCTCGTCGGTCGAGAGCTTCGGGATGGCCCCCTTCGACCCGACGCCGCTCGGGATCGTCTCGAACAGGCCGTCGATGATGGCGTGCACGCGGCCCTTCACCTGGTCGCGGACGAGGTTCGTGCGGAGGAGGCGGATGCCGCAGTTGTGTACGAGGAAGCCGTTCGCGACGAAGTTGTGGCCGCGGTGGGCGACGGTGAGGTCGTAGACGTGCTCGAGCTGCGGGACGGTGGAGACCGAGGCGACCTCGTCCCAGAAGAGGCCCGAGCGCCCCAGCCCGCGGGTGGCGGTCGTGCGCCACTCCGCGAAGGTCGGGAAGGCCTCGGCCGCGCGGAGGATGCGGTCCCCTCGCCCGTAGATCGTATGGTCCACGAATCGGATGTTCACGCCGGCCTCGGGCCCGCCGATCGCCAGGAGGAGCGTCTTCGAACCGACCCTCGTCTGTGCGCGCAATTCGAGGACCCGCTCGCGGAGGGCATCTCGTCGGGCGATCGCCGCCCGCTTGGCACGTAGGTACCCTGCCGCGATAGATGCGAGATACGCCCGCTTGCGGTTGTACTCGAATCCGACCGACTCCCAGAGGGCGAGGAGGTTCTCCGTGTCGCAGGCCACCTGGAGGCGAACTCGATGCGAGTCGCTCCCGTTGGCGCGCCGGACCTCCAGCGTCGGATGGAGGACCTTCGCCCGGACGCCCAGGTCAGAGAGGAGAGAGGCGACCTGTCCGAGGAACTTGATCCCGGAGCGGACGTGGCCCTCACGCTTCACGACCGTTAGCGATGGCTCCGGGAAGGTCTTGTCGTGCCCGGTCATCGTGGCCGGGGAGGTCATCTCCGCCCCGAAGAATGCCGCAAGGAAGAGTCGCTTGTGCCACGAGGGAGCCGTCGGGAGCCAGGTAGGAATCCCCCAGTCGGAGGAGGCCTTCGGTCCCGATGGCACGCCGAGCGCGACGAGGAGCACGGCCAGCGACGAGGAGCCGATTCGGATCCACTGCTCGCGGGCGGTGAACGGACGGGCGGACGGTCGCGTGGCGATGTAGTGCGAGCGAACGCGGCTGTGCACTCGGCTCGTTCGGACCCACGGAGCCAGGTCCCGCCGCAGCGACTCCAGGTCCTCCCGTAGCCCGTTCACGGCCATTCGCGCCCTACCGCTCTCGCCCTCGACGTAGAGCGTGCCATCTCCCCAGAGGAGGCCGATCAGCTTGAGCAGCGAGGGCATCGCCTCGTGGTCATCCCGCAATGGCAGCAGGTCCTGCGTGACCAGGCGGGCGCGAATCTGCTCCCAGCTCGTCCGCGCGGATCGCGGGCAGAGCCTCCGCCAGGCTGCCTCGATCGCCGCTTCGTCGACGAGCACCCGACCCGAGGGTTCCTCGTACGGGACCCCCGTGAATCCCGACACGGCGACGCGATCGCCGACGGCAAGACGTTCCAGCGCACGCATCCCCCGTGGTGTGAGAAACGGGTGATCGATCGTCGCAACGACGCGGTGCCCACCGCGGGTGAGCACCTCGCGGACTGGCCGGTCCGCCCTCTTTCGGAGCCCTCCGCGCACCTGCGCCCGCGTCATGCGACGGGCGCGCCGATCGAGAACCCTCACCCCTCCAGAAATCTCCTCCTCGACGATCTCCGAAATCGTTCGGTGGTATCCCTCCGAGGACACTACCTGCGTCTCGCCCGAGAGGCAGTTGATATCGAAGCCGATCCCGCCCGGGGAGACGATGCCCGTCTCCAGGTCGAAGGCCGCCACGCCGCCGATCGGGAAGCCGTACCCCCAGTGGATGTCGGGCATCGCCAGGGAGTACTTCACGATGCCGGGGAGGCAGGCGACGTTCGCGACCTGCTGCGGCGCCTGGTCCTCGCGCAGGATCGGGATGAGGCTCTCGTCGGCGTAGATCCGCCCGGGGACGTTCATCCGCCCGACGGGAGGGATCTCCCAGAGGCACTCGTTGACCCGGACCAGCTTGATTTCCTGGGACATGAGGGGATTCTCGGGCGTGGTTCAGATCGGGGTCACAGATTCTCCCCGTTCGTAGTCGTAGTCGTAATCGTAGTCGTAATCGTTCAGGCCAAAACGATTACGACTACGATTACGAACGCCGTGGATCGGTGTCACCGGGAATCGCCATCGGTTGAACCACGCCCGAGGTTCAGTGGTTGAGGTGGGCCTCGATCTGCTCGGAGTGGACCTGCGCCTGGATCTCGAGCGCGGTCCCCTTGCACAGGGCCTCCGCCTTCTTGAACGCCTCCGCGGCGGGTTGCCACTGCGAGCGTCCCTCGTAGGAGAGGCCGAGCAGGTAGTACGGCTCGCCGCGATCGGGCGCCAGCACCGTAACCTGGACGAGCAGCATCTGCGCCTCCAGGTACCGTCCGACCTGGAGGTACGCCGAGGCGAGCTGCAGCCGGTGCGCGACGCCTCCCTGCAGGTCGATCGGCTGCGAGGTCAGGTCGTGCGCCTGCTTGTCGGCGGTGTCTCGGGTCTTCTGCGCCTCGGCGATGCGGAGGCGGAGGACCGCCTCGGGTCCGCCGTGCTCCTGCGAGCGCTTGTAGGCGTCGATCGCCTCCGAGGCGAGGCCGTCTGCGAGGCTCTGGTCGCCGACGTCCAGCCACTGGCGCGCCTCCGGGGAGAGCCGCTCCTCCTTCGCTGCTGAGGCAGCTTCGGAGGACGAGTCGGGCTCCGTGGGCGCCTGGGCGATGGGCGGATCGTCCCGCGGCGGCTCCGCCGGCGGGGCCTTTTTCTTCGGGAGCGGCGGGGCGGGCGGATCGGGAGGCTTCCTCGCTTGGGGCTCGAGGGCCTGCGGCGGCTCAGCCGCCTTGGGAGCGGGCGGATTAGCAGTCTGGTGCGAGGGCGGCCTCGGCGGCGCCTTCGCAGGCTGCGCGGTCGCCTTCGGCTCGGCGGCCCCCGCGTGCTTCTCCTCCGCCGGCGGGTCCGGGAGCGGCTGGATGACCTGCGGTCCCGAATCCTGGGGGATCCCCGGCAGGTCCTGCGCGCGCATTCCCGCCCCGACAGCATCGTCGGCGACGGCCCGCGCCTCGTTCACGCGCCCCGCCTGGACGAGCCCGCGGATCGCCATCTGCGCCGCGAGTACGCAGGTCGGATGCACCTTGAGGTGGGCGAGGCGGACCTCGATCCCCTTCTCGGGGTTCCCCGCCTCCTCGTACGACTGCGCGAGCGCCAGGGCGATCTCCTCCTGCCCCTTCGCCGCGCGGAACGGCCTCTCGAGGAGCGCGACCGCCTCGGTCGCCTTCCCGTGCTTGAGGTACAGGTCGGCCAGCTCCGTCAGTCCCTCGAGGCTGCCGGGCTGGAGGTGGAGGAGCTTCTGGTAGCGCGGGATCGCGGAGTCGTCCTTCCCCATCGCGCGGAGGCTCCGCGCGAGGACCAGGTGCGCCGGCGCGAAGTACGGGCGCGAGGCGACCATCCTCTCCAGGATGGCGGCGGCCTGGTCGTAGCGCGCGTTGTCGTAGAGGGTGAGGGCCGTCTGGAAGTCGCGCTCCGAGCCCGCGAAGTCGACCTTCTGCGGCCCCTGCGCTTCCTCGTGTGAGGCGCCTGAGAACCCCGAACAGCCCGCGGCGAGCGCCGCGAGGGCGATCGCGAGGATGATCCCCGTCCACCGCATCGGTCCGCCTCCGCCAATCCCCCGGATGGAAACGCCCTCCCCTACCGGGAGTTGGGTTCCATCCTCTCTGAGATCGGCATGTGGCCCGGGGAACTTTGACTCCCTCGCAAGAAGTTGCGCGCCGCGCGACTTCTTGCCGAGGGAGTCAACCCTCCATAGCCGCCCCGCAGGGCGGCGACGGAGGGTGGTCCCTCCGGAGGCTTCCCGGGGAATCCGTGATGGAATGGTCGGGTCCCCTGGCTACAATGTGCGCCCGATGAAAGACACTCGTTGACCGAAGTGGCCCAGCCCCGAAGGGGCGGTACGAATGTAGCCAGGGCCGAAGGCCCTGGTCTGGACGCCCGGGTGGCGCGGAGCCCCGAAGGGGCGACAGAGCGCGCATGTTCTGTCGCCCCTTCGGGGCTCCAACCCGCTTGTTGGCGCGGATTCCAGGGCCTTCGGCCCTGGCTACAATCTCCCGCGCCTTCGGCGCTGGCTGACGCCAGGTCACCTCCAGCCGGATGTCTCCGATGAAGATCTGGAAATCGCTCTTCCGCCGCAAGCTCCGCACCTTCTTTGCCGTCCTTGGCGTCGCCATCGGCATCGCCGCGGTCGTTTCGCTCGTCTCCGCGGCGAAGGGGTTCAAGGAGCAGTTCCAGAAGATTACCTCCCTCTACAAGAGCGAGATCCTCGTCGTCGACAAGGGGGCCTCCTCCCCGATCTTCAGCGTGCTCGACGAGAAGATGCTCGACGAGGTCGCGAAGATCCCCGGCGTGCGCGCCGTGACGGGGAACCTCCTCACGTTCTGCAAGCTTCCCCAGATGCCCATGTTCCTCCTCATCGGGCTCGATCCGAAGGGAGGCCTCCTCGGTCAGGTGACCATCGAGAAGGGGGACGGTCTCCCGGCGCAGAGCCGCGGCCTCGCCCTCCTGGGGAAGCGAGCGGCGGAGTCGCTCGGCCTCGGCGTCGGCTCGACGCTCGATATCCGCGGCCATTCGTTCCGGATCGTCGGCCTCTACACGCAGGGGACGAACATCACCGACAGTGGCGCGATCCTCCCCCTCGCGGAGGCGCAGGATCTGATGAACGTCCCCGGGCGGGTCAGCCTGGCGGCGGTCTCGGTGAACGACCTTCACCAGACAGACACGGTGATCCGCGCGATCGAGGCGCGTTTCCCGAGCCTCGCGGCGAGCCGCGCGGGGGACTTCGTGTCGCAGTACAAGCAGCTCGAGATGATCGAGACCTTCGCGTGGGCGATCACGTTCCTCGCGGCGCTCGTCGGCGGGATCGGCGTGATGAACACAATGATGATGAGCGTCTTCGAGCGGACGCGCGAGATCGGCGTGCTCCGCGCGATTGGATGGAGCGGGCGCCGTGTGCTGGGGATGGTCGTCGCGGAGGGGGCCCTCATCAGCGTCGTCGGCGGGGTCGTCGGGATCGGCCTCGGCATCGCGATGCTCGAGACCTCCGTCCGCGTCTTCTCCTCGACGATCTCGTGGGCCGACTCCACCTATGACACCACGTTCTTCGTGAAGGTCATGGGGCTGTCGCTCACGCTTGGCGTCGTCGGCTCGCTCCTCCCCGGCTGGAAGGCCTCGCGGCTCGACCCGATCGAGGCGCTGCGGTATGAATGACGGCCTCCTGATCGAGGTGCGCGGCCTCAAGCGCCACTACGACGGCGGGCTGGTGAAGGCGCTCGACGGGGTCGACTTCGCCGTCCACCGGGGCGAGTTCATCGCCATCATGGGACCGAGCGGGAGCGGGAAGTCGACGCTCCTCCACCTCCTCGGCGCGCTCGACCGGCCGACCGAGGGACAGGTCATCCTCGATGGAGAGGACCTCTCGCGGGCCGCGGACCTCGACTCGGTGCGGGCGCGGAAGGTCGGGTTCGTGTTCCAGCTCCACAACCTGCTGCCGGACCTCACGCTCACCGAGAACGTGATGCTGCCGATGGTGTCGATCCCCGGGTCGAATTCGGCGCGGCGGAGGCAGGCCGTCGCGCTGCTCGAGAAGGTCGGCCTCGGTCCTCGAGCGCACCACCTCCCCGTGAAGGTGTCCGGCGGCGAGAGACAGCGGGCCGCGATCGCGCGCGCCCTCGCGAACGATCCGCCGCTCCTCCTCGCGGACGAGCCGACGGGGAGCGTCGACACGGTGACGGGGGACCAGATCGTCGCGCTCTTGGAGGGGCTCCGTCGCGAGCGGGGCGCGACCATCGTCCTCATCACGCACAACGAGGAACTCGCGCGCAGGGCGGACCGGATCGTGCGGATCCGCGACGGCCGCGTGGAGCGGATCGAGGAGCGGCGCGCCGCATTGACGCCCCTCCGCGCCGGGAACTAGAATGGCCCCCTCTGTTGTGGGAATGATGGCGCGGCTGGTGGTCGAGAGCGGGCCCGACGCGGGGCGCGAGTACCCGCTCGGCGACGTGTCGGTGATCGGGCGGCTGAAAACCGCCCAGGTCGCCCTCACGGACCAGAACGCCTCGCGGGAGCATACGCGGATCCTCCACCAGGGCGAGGGGTGGTTCCTCGTCGACCTGGGGAGCCGCAACGGGACGCAGGTCAACGGCAAGGGGGTCCAGCGCCACAAGCTGGCGCAAGGGGACCGCATCGCGGTCGGTAAGACCGTGCTGCGGTTCGAGGGGGCCGGCGGCCCCTCAGCAGGGGCCGGCGGGCCCTCAGCAGGGGCCGGCGGGACGTCGGGCGACGGCGAGAAGACCTCCGTTCCGACGGAGCCTCTCCCGTTGACGCACCCGAACGCCGAGCAACCCAAGGTGGAGGAGGCGAAGAAACCCGAGAAGACGGTCCTCGCCCCGGCCCCCGCGGGGCCGGCGACCCGCGCGCTGGTGACGCAGACGAAGTCGCTCGCGAAGAGGCCCGCGGATGCGGCGAAGGCGCCCCTCGCGGTGAGCGGAGGGCGGGCGGTCGACCTGTCCGGGGCGACGCAGGCGCTCCTCGTCGCCGGGGCGGTCGTCGTGGCGGCGCTCGTGCTCTTCGCGACGTGGTGGATGGGGACGAAACTGTTCGAGAAGGTGATCGTGAAGCCGAAGCCGACCTCGACGCAGCGGAAGTGAGCATGGAACGGGTCTACCTCGACTACAACGCGACGACGCCCCTCCGCCCCGCCGTGCTGGAGGCGATGACGCGGTCCCTCCGCGACTGTGGCGGGAACCCCTCCAGCGTCCATGCCCCGGGCCGCGAGGCGCGGAAGGCGCTCGACGAGGCGCGACAGAAGGTCGCCTCCCACCTCGGCGCGAAGTCGAGCGAGGTCGTCTTCACCGGGAGCGGATCGGAGGCGGACAACCTCGCGATCCTCGGCGCCGCCGCGACGCGGGCCCCGGGGAAGAACCATGTCGTCACGGTGCGCACCGAACACCCCGCGGTCCGGAACGCCGTGAGGCGCCTGGAGCGGAGCGGCTGCAAGGCGACCTGGCTCGACGTCGACCGCTCTGGGCTCGTCGACCCCGCCGCGGTCCGCCAGGCGGTGCGGCCCGAGACCTTCCTCGTCTCGGTGATGATGGCGAACAACGAGACGGGGACCATGCAGCCGATCCGCGAGATTGCCGACGCGATCCGCGGGACGGGGGTCCTCTTCCACACCGACGCCGTGCAGGCGATCGGCAAGGTCCCCGTCGACCCCGTCGCCCTCGGCGTCGACATGCTCGCCGGCGCGGCGCACAAGTTCTTCGGACCGAAGGGGGTCGGCTTCCTCTACGTGCGCGAGGGGATCGACCTCGCGCCCGTGATCGAGGGAGGCGGCCAGGAGCACGGCCTGCGCTCGGGGACCGAGAACGTCGCCGGGATCGTCGGGATGGCCGCGGCTCTCGAGATCGCCGTCACGAACCTGCCTGCCTGGGGAGCGCGGATGGCGGCTCTCCGGCGCGAGCTTCTTGCGCGGCTCCGCGCCGCGATTCCGGATCTCCTCCTGAACGGAATGGCCGACGGGGGTCTCCCCAACACGCTGAACGTCTCCATCCTCGGCGCCCCGAGCGACCAGATGGTGATCAACCTCGACCTCGAGGGGATCTCCGTCTCCGCGGGCTCGGCGTGCCACTCCGGCGCGATCGAGCCCTCCGCGGTCCTCGCCGCGATGGGCGTCCCGCGCGAGGCGGCCGTCTCGGCGGTGCGCCTCTCGCTCGCCCCAGAGACGACGGAGGCCGAGGCCGTGCGCGCGGCGGAGGCGATCGCGCGGATCGCCGCGCGACTGCGCGGGCTCGCCTCGAGGGTGACGTCGTGATGCAGGTCGGAACGCGCGAGGAGGCGGCCCTCCGCGTGAAGGAGGCGGCGCACCGCGTCGGCTTCGACGCGGTGGGGATCGCGCGCGCCGATCGCTCCGCGGACGCCGATCGCTTCCGCGAGTGGATCGCGCGCCGCTACCACGGCGAGATGGCCTGGATGGAGGCCCGCCCCGAGAGGCGCGAGGACCCGCGCGTCTACATGCCGGGGGCCGTCTCGATCGTCTGCGTCGCGCAGAGCTACCTCGTCCAGGAGGCGCCCGTCGCCCCGCCCGACCGCGGCGAGGTCTCGGTCTACGCGCGCGGGGAGGACTACCACCGCGTCTTGAAGGAGTGCCTCCGCGAGATGGAGGCCGAGATCCACGGACTCGGCGGCCGCGCGCGGGCGTGCGTCGACACGAGCGCGGTCCTCGAAAAGCCGTGGGCCGCGCAGGCGGGCGTCGGCTGGGTCGGGAAGAACACCCTGCTCCTTCGCGAGGAGCTCGGCTCGTACGTCTTCCTCGGCGAGCTGGTGACCGACCTCGATCTCGCGCCCGACCCGCCCTCCGTCGACCGCTGCGGGACGTGCGATCGGTGCATCACGGCCTGTCCGACCGCCGCGATCGTCGCGCCGTACGTGCTCGACAGCCGCCTCTGCATCTCCTACCTGACGATCGAGCACCGCGGTCCGATCCCGCGTGGGCTGCGCCCCGCGATCGGGAACCGCGTCTTCGGGTGCGACGACTGCCAGACCGTCTGTCCGTGGAACCGCCACGCGAAGGCCGCCTCCGAGGCGCGCTACGGCCCGCGCGAAGCGAGCGTCGCGCCGCCGCTCGCGGAACTGCTCGCGCTCTCGGAAGAGGCCTTCCGCGCGAGGTTCCGCGACACGGCCGTCTCTCGCGCCCGCCGCGAGGGGCTTGCGCGCAACGCGGCGATCGCGCTCGGGAACGCGGGCGACCCCGCGGCCGTCCCCGCCCTGGCGCGCGCTCTTGCGGAGGACCCCTCGGCGGTCGTCCGCGGCGCGGTCGCCTGGGCGCTTGGGCGGATCGGCGGCGCGCAGGCGCGCGAGACGCTCGTCGCCCGGCGCGACGCGGAGGCGGACTCCGTCGCGCGAGAGGAAATTGCACTGGCCTTCGAGTCCCTGTCGGAGTGAACGGACGTGGTCGAGGAATTCGCACCGAACCCTCCCCCTCCCCAGTCGGATCCCGGCGCGTTTTGGATGGGGCTCGTGCTGGTCGTCATCGCCGTCCTTGGCGGGGTCATCGTCTACTTCGGGTTCATCCAGCAGAAGGAGCCCGCCGTCGTCACGCTGCGGACGGACGACGGCCCGATCGCCCCGCCGGTCCGCGCGCCATCGGTCGAAGAGGTCACCGACACGGCGCTCGCCCCGGCGAAGGAGCTGGGTCTCTCCCTCGTCGTCTCCGACGCCGCGGTGAGCGAAAAGGACGGCGTCGTGCGGTGGGCCGGCCAGGTCCTCCTCCGGAGCGATGGGGCGTCGAGCATCGAGGTCGAGAAGCCCGACGCGGGGAACACCTACCTCGAGGAGGAGACCAAGGAAGGGCCGAACGTCCGCTCCCGATCGGAGTCGGGGCGCGTGACGAAGCTCCCACTGTTCAAGGACTCCTGCACGGGGATGCAGTGGGAGGACGAGTTCCGCCGCGACCGGACCGTGCGGTTCCGCTTCGTTCACGTGGAGGTCGCGGACGGCGGGAAGCGCGTCGTCGCCTCGGCGTGGATCGACCTGCCGGAGCAGAAGGGGAGGTAGGGTGGGGGCGAGGATCAAGATCCTCAAGGGGCGGAACCCGGGCGAGTCGTTCGCGATCGAGGGCGAGCTGTTCCTCGGGCGCGACGCCGACAACCACGTCCACATCCTCGACGAGACCGCCTCGCGCCACCACGCGCGTCTGCGAATCGTCGAGGGGAACGTCCTCCTCGTCGACCTCGGCTCGAACAACGGCACCTACGTCAACGGCGACAAGGTGGGCGAGCGCGTCCTGCGCGCCGGGGATCAGCTCCTCGTCGGGAACACCGTGTTCGTCTTCGAGCGCGACGAGGACTCGGGGGACGAAGGGCGACGCCCGACGGTGGTCCTCTCGGAAGGCAAGGAGGAGAAGCTGACGGTGGAGTCGAGCGTCGACCCGCGCGAGGGGACGCGCGCGCCATTCAAGCGCGAGGCGCTCGAGGAGGGCGTCGTGCGGCTCCAGCGCCTGTACGACCTCGCGGAGGCCTGCGCGGGGCTCGGCGACCCCGCCTCGCTCGCGGAGCGGATCCTCGCGATCACGTGCGACACGCTGCAAGCGGGGCGCGGGTTCTTCCTGGTCTCGGACAAGGGGGACCTGTCGTGCCTGGCGGCGCGCGGAGGCGGCGAGGGGCCGCTCCCCGTCAGCCGCACGATCGTCCAACAGGTCTTGCGCGACCGGCGCGCGCTCCTCGTGTCGAACGCGCAGGAGGAGAGCGCCCTCGCGTCGAAGGAGAGCGTGCGGGCGTTCAAGATCGGGAGCGTCCTCGCGGCGCCTCTCCTCGTCCGGGGCGAGTGCCTTGGGGTCGTTTACCTCGACGCGCGCGGGGCGAAGGGGGCCCCAGCAAGCTGGCCTTGCCAGTTCGACGCGGAGGACATGAACTTCCTCGTCGCCGTCGCGCGCCAGGCGGGAGTCGCGTGGGAGGTCGCGCGGCGGCTCGAGGTCTCGCACGCGCAGGTGAAGGAGCTGTCGCGGATCTCGATCGGGGAGATCCGCGTCGTCGGCCAGTCGCCCAAGTTCCGCGAGGTCCTCTCAACGGTCGAGAAGGTCGCGCCGACGGGGTCGACCGTGCTCATCCTCGGGGAGAGCGGGACGGGGAAGGAGCTGATCGCGAAGCGGATCCACGAGCGGAGTCCGCGGCGGGAGGGGCCGTTCATCGCGGTGAACTGCGCCGCGCTCGTCGAGACGCTCCTGGAGGGCGAGCTCTTCGGGCACGAGAAGGGGGCCTTCACGGGGGCGACGGAGAGGCGGAAGGGGAAGTTCGAGCTGGCGGACGGCGGGACGGTCTTCCTCGACGAGATCGGAGAGATGTCGCCGAACACGCAGGCGAAGCTCCTGCGCGTCCTGGAGGACCGCCAGTTCTACCGCGTCGGCGGGTCGAAGCCGGTGACGGTCGACGTGCGGGTGATCGCGGCGACGAACCGCGACCTCAAGGCGGGGATGGCGAAGGGGACCTTCCGAGAGGACCTCTACTACCGCCTCTCGGTCGTCTCGGTGCCGCTGCCGCCGCTGCGGGAGCGGAAGGACGACGTCCCGCAGCTCGCGTTCCACTTCCTGGAGGTCTCGCGCGGCGAGACGAAGAAGCCGGTGCAGGGGATCTCGAACAAGGCGATGGACGTCCTCATGGGGTATGGGTGGCCGGGGAACGCGCGGGAGCTGCGGAACGTGATCGAGCGCGCGGTGGTCCTCAGCGACAAGCCGGTGATCGACGTCGAAGACCTGCCGCTTGACCTGCGCCACCCCTCGGCGCCTGCGACGCGCGACACGGCGCCGCTGTCGATCCGCGACGCGGAGCGGGCGTGCATCCTGCGCGCCCTCGAGGCGACGGGGTGGAAGAAAGGTGAGGCGGCCAAGCTGCTCGGGATCTCCTGGCCGACGATGAACAAGAAGATCGGCGAGTACGGGATCATCGAGCCGTAGGTTTTCGTTGAGCAAGTCTTGCGGCGAACGAGGAGCGAAGGGCGAGGAGCGAGGAGCGAGGAGCGAGAAGCGAGAGGCGAGGAGCGAGAGGCGAGCAACCCCGGACCGGACTCGCTCTTCGTTCCTCCCTCCTCGCCCCTCGCCCCTCGCCCTTCGCCCCTCGCCCCTCGCCCTTCGCCCTTCGCTCTTCGCCCCTCGCCCTTCGCCCCTCGCCCCTCGCCCTTCGCCCCTCGCCCTTCGCTCTTCGCTCCTCGCCCCTCCCTCCTCACGCCTACACCACCTCGAGCCTCGGCCGGTTCGGCAGCTCGTCCGGATTCGTGTCCTTCGGCGGGAGCTTCTCCGCGAGGAGCCGTCCACACGCCGCGACGAGGTCGACGAGCGCCTTCGTCGGGTCGCCGTGCCGCGAGAGCGGACCCGCGGCATCGAGGATCGCCTGCCAGGCCGCGGGCGGGACCTTCCCCTCGATCCCGAAATCCGGGAGGAGGACGACGGGGTCCTCGACCCGCGAGACGTAGATCAGAAGCCCCGTGCGGTCGCGCGTCCCCGTCACCTGGAGCGCGCAGAAGGCGTTCCTCGCGTAGAGCATCGTCTGCCGGGCGATCCGTTCCTGGCCGATGACCGCGACGCGAACGGGTCTGGCGCTGCGCGTCGCGAAGAGGACCAGAAGTCCGATCGCCGCGACGTCGGGAGGCAGCCAGTACGCTCCGAAGTTCCACGAGGAGTAGATGGCAATCGCCAGCGCGAAGAGCGCCCACGCCGCGGCGAACATCAACTCCCGGTCGAGGTAGCTTCCCGACTGGCGGTTGATCGCGATGATGATCTCCGCGCAGGTCTTCTCCTCCGCGTTCGCGACGGCCTTCTCCACCGCGTCGAGGTCGATCGGCTTCATCCCTTGGACTCCTCTTCGCGGACCGCGGTCACCCCGTGGCGCTGTCGCCACCGCGCCATGACCAGGCGGATCTCGTCCCACCCGTAGTCCCGAGGGAGGAGCGACTTCACCGGCGAGAGGAAGACCACCTCCCCCGCCCGCTCGATCGCGGCCTCGATCTTCGCTGCGCGGTCGGTGGGGACCTCCGCCGAGATGTCGACCTCCTCCCCGTCATCCATCGCGACGACGATGTGGCTCACGATCGTCGATCGCGCGAGGTCGCGCTCGTCGGCGACCTTGTCCACGCTCCCGAGGCGTCGGAACGTATCGAGCGAGATCCTCGTGGAGGGCGTCTTCGGCAGCGACGGCGGCGGCGCGAATCTCGACCTCGCCGGCTCCGCGCGCTTCGCCTCCGTCGGGAGGTTGAGCGAGACGCTCGTCCGCTTCATCATCACCTCGCGACCGAGCGGGGTCAGCTCCGCCTTCGGGTACTTCCCGTCGGAGAGGGAGATCGCGACGCAGCCGACCTCGATCAGCTCGTCGAGGATCGCCTCCACGGCCTCCACGCCGAGCGACCGGAGCAGTCCGTAGGTCGGCAGGCGGTCGAGGTTCCACTCGAGGAGCTTCTTCTCCTTCGACCCGCAGAGGACCTGCGCGATCTTCGCCTTGCCGAAGCGCCCCTCCATGCGCGCGACGCATGAGAGGACCTTTTGCAGGACTACGACCTCGTCCTCCGTCGGCTCGCGGCGCCCCGAGGCCGCGGTGTCCGTGCAGGCGTCGCACGCGGTGCAGCGGGGCTGGACGGAAGGGTCCCCGAAGTAGGAGAGGATGCTCACCCGCCGGCACCCTCGGCTCCAGGCATAGGAGATCATCCGCGAGAGGCGCTCCTCGTCGTTCGCGCGCTTCGCCTCGACGCGGCGGAAGTCGATGTCGAGCTTGCCGCGCTCGACGAGGCGCAGGCGGACCGAGCCATCCTCGCCTCCCATGCGGACGAGGTACCCCTCGCGCTCGAGGAGCTTGATCGACGACTCGGCCGTGGCGCTCCGCGCCTCGCCGGGGAGCTGGGCGGCGAGGCCGTTCAGGTCGACCTCCTGCACGTCGTCCTTCGACGAGGTGAGGATGCGCCAGGCGGCCTCGACGGCGTTGCGGCGCGGGTTGGAGAGGTCGATGAAGAACTCCTGCGTGCGCACGTCAGCCTGGCTGAAGAGGAGGACGCACTCGGCGGGTTCGCCGTCGCGGCCCGCGCGGCCCGCCTCCTGGTAGTACGACTCGATGCTGCCGGGGACGTCGTGGTGGATGACGGCGCGGATGTCGGGCTTGTCGATGCCGAGGCCGAAGGCGTTCGTCGCGACGACGACGGGGGCGTCGTCGGCCATGAAGCGATCCTGGACCTCCTTGCGGCGGTCGTCGCGGAGGCCGGCGTGGTAGCCGACGCACGGGATGCGCGAGTGCGTGAGCGCCTCGACGACGCGCTCGACGTTCTTGCGCGTGGCGCAGTAGACGATCGCGGAGCCGCGAAGCGTGGGCTTCCCCTTCAGGACCAGGCCGGCGCGTTCGACGGCGCCGACGATCTCGTCGAGCTTGTCCCCCGCGCTCCCCGCCTGGGCGACGCGGAAGAAGAGGTTCTTGCGGTCGAACCCGACGAAGAACTCGCTCGGCTCGCCGGTGAAGAGCTGCGCGCGGACGTCCAGCTTCACGCGCGGCGTCGCGGTCGCGGTGAACGCGGCGACGGGCGGTCGGCCGACGCGCTCGACGGCCTCGCGGATCCGCATGTAGTCGGGGCGAAAATCGTGCCCCCACTGGCTGATGCAGTGGGCCTCGTCGACGGCGAAGAGGGAGACCTTCGTCTTCGCGAGGGCGGCGAGGAAGCGCTCGTTCTTGAACCGCTCGGGGGCGACGTAGACGAGCTTGTAGGCCCCCGCGGAGAGGCCCCGCAGGCGCTCCCAGGCCTCCTCCGCGTCGAGCGCGCTGTTGATGAAGGTCGCGGGGAGCTTGCGCTCGGCGAGGGCGTCGACCTGGTCCTTCATGAGGGCGATGAGGGGGGAGACGACGAGGGTGACGCCGGGGAGGAGGAGGGCGGGGAGCTGGAAGCAGAGCGACTTCCCGCCGCCGGTCGGCATGACGACGAGGGCGTCCTTGCCTGCGAGGAGGGTTTCGACGACCTCGCGTTGTCCCTCGCGGAACGCGTGGAAACCGAAGTGCTCGCGCAGGGCCTGCTCGAGGTTCACGGACATGGGGGCAGGATAGCGCGCGCGCGCGGGGGCGTCCAGAGGCGCGCTACCGCTTCGCTGGCTGCTCGGACCCGACCCAGTTGCCGATCTGGCCTCCGCGGCCGGGGACGCCTTCGACGAGGCCGCGCGTGAGCGAGAACCAGCAGAAGAAGCAGTGGTTCGAAGTCTTGCCGGGGACCTCCTCGGGGTGTTGCTCGAGGATCGCCGCGCGAACCGAGCAAAGCCCCTTCGAGAAGACGCGGCCGACATACGGGTGCCTGCGGCCGCGTTCCACCAGCTCTGCCGCGGAGTGCTCGTGGATGTTTCCGATCGTGAGCTGGTCGAGGTCGCTTGCAAAGCCGCAGCACGGCTTGACCTCGCCGCGCGGCGTGACGACGAAGGCTTGGCCGGGCCCCTCGCACCAGTCCTCCTCGAACCAGGTCCCGTCCCAGTTGTCGACGAGGTTCTCCGCGCGCTCGACCGCGGCGAGGTGGTTGTAGTTGAGCGTCGCCGAGAGGTTGCGCGAGACGAGCATCCAGCAGCCGAGCGCCTTGGAGAACTCCACGACGCCGTCCAGCTCCTTCGCGAGCGAGCGGGCCTCCTCGAGTCCCTCGTCGCGCCCCGTGCTCGCGTAGGAGATGCAGAGGGCGTCGTCGCGGCCGGAGACGGCGACCGCCGAGCGGCAGAACTGCGCGATGCGGTCGACGGGAACGGGGTGGAAGCGGTCGACGGACACCGAGAGGCGGCCCGTGTAGCCCGCCTCGAAGAGCCGGCGCAGCGTCTGCTCCAGGTGCGCGAGGTCGCGGTACCACGCGCCGTTCGTGGAGATCCGATCGAAGCGGTAGCCGAGGCCTGCGGCCTCGCAGGTCACCTCGAGGAGGAACTCAGGGTAGAGGAATGGCTCGCCTCCCGTGAATCCAATCGTGCGGATGCCGATGGCGGCGCACTCGGCCGTGAAACGCCTGGCGCTCGCGATGTCGAGGCGGTCCTTCCACTCGATTGGCACGCAGCAGTGCGGGCAGCGCAGGTTGCAGCGGTAGGTGCCGCTGAAGAGCAGGTGCCGCGGCGTGTACTGGTGCTTCGGCATCAGGCCCAGGATAGGGGCGCTCGCGCGCCGGGTCAACTACGATACCCGCGTGGGGGGCGTCTCGGCTCTTGCACCGCTCTGTCGCCCGCTCCGCGGGCTCGGTTTTGGCGATGGCGCAGAAGTCTGCGGGCTCGCGCCCGCAGCTATTCCCTGCCGCCCGCTTCGCGGGCTGGGTTCAGTCCTTCGCAGAGCGCGCCCTTGAGAACCGAGCCCGCGAAGCGGGCGGCAGGCAATACCCTGGCGCGCAAGCGCCAGGAGCAGGGTCGCCAACGCGGTCACCGAGCCCGCGAAGCGGGCGGCAGGCAATAGCCTGGCGCGCAAGCGCCAGGAACAGGGTCGCCAACGCGGTCACCGAGCCCGCGAAGCGGGCGGCAGGCAATAGCCTCGGGCGCCAGCCCGAGGACCCCGACCATCCAAGCCGGGGACGGAGCCCGCGAAGCGGGCGAAAGAGCGGCGATCAGGCGCCCTCCGGCGTGCGCTCACGCGAGGGCCAGTCCCGGCGCGAGGAAGGCTGCGAGCGCCGCGGAGACGAGGGCGAGGCCCGCCATCCCAACCGCGACGAGGATGCGACCGGTCGCGCGGACGCGGAGAGCGCCCAGGAGGGGCGCGAGAGGCTCCTTGACGAGCTTGAACGCCGCGTCGGCGTCGTTCCGCATCACGACGAACCCCGCGAAGAGGTCGGGGAGGAGGAATGCCGGGATGACCATGAGGAGAATGGGCTGCGACGTGAAGTGGTGCATCTCGTACGGCCGGCCCACGTGGAAGAGCGGCGGCGCCGAGTAGCACAAGAGGGCCGCCCAGCCCAACGCGTAGAAGAGGACCGCGAGACGGCAGGAGCCGATGCGACAGAGGACTCCGGCTCCCACCAGCGCGGGCACGAGCGCGGCCAGCACGGAGGAGAGGAGAAGCCATCCAAGTCGATCATCGTACGGGAATAGCGCCGCGGAGGAGGCCGCGAGCGCGGCGGCGAGGCCAAGGCCCCGGAACACGAGGATCCATCCCCCCGCGCTGGCGAGGACCTCCCCCTCCCAGAGGCGGATGGGCATGCTGCGCCCGCCGACCTCGATCATCTCCTCCCTCGGAGGCGACCCCGCCCTAGCGTCCATCGGGGACCTCCTCCGGGGGCTCGGTCTCCGGCGTGAAGTAGTGCCGGTAGACGTCGCGGATCTCCTGCTTCGGGTTCGTCTGAACATCCTCTGCGAATGCCGCCAGGCGATCGGGGCGGACGAGGTCGGGGACCTCGCGCGCGATCGCCGTGGCCGTGTCCAGGTCGGTCTCCGTGGCGAGCCGCCGTTGCAGGGGCTCCGCCCACGCCTCCGACTGCATCCGCTGCACCTCGCGCACCGCCTCGACGACCGTCTCCGGGTCGCGAGAGTCGCCGATCCACAGCACCGCCTCCTCGACGGTCACCCGCCCGTGCGCAGCCGTCAACAGCCGCGATCGGCAGTTGTCGCGGACCTCCGCGTTCGGGTTGTCGAGCCCCGCGCGAAGGAGGTCGGCGAGGCCGCTCTGCTCGGGGGTCAGCGCGCGCTCGCGTCCGCGCATCGAGGGAAGGTAGCTCGCCACGACCGTGAAGAACTCCCGGGTCGACGCCGGAACGGGGTCGTGGGCGAGGGACCACCCGGCGACCGTCAGGAAGCTGTCGTTCGGGAGGTGCCAGATCTGGCGAAGGATCGCGTCCCGGACGCCGGGGTTCGTCACGCGGCGGAAGACCTCGAGCCACGCCTCCCGGGGGATCGCCTCCATCCACTTCCTCACGCGCTCCCGCTTCGCCAGGTCGGCTCCGCGCAGGGTGAAGATGGCATCGCGCGCGCCGGCCTCGATCGCGGGGTCGGGGTCCGCCAGCGCGTGGAAGAGCGCGTCGAGGACGCCGGGCTCGCCGAACTCCAGGTCCTCGAGCAGCTCGAGGGCACGTTGGCGACGCCAGACGACCGGATCGCGCGCGAGGGTATCGCAGATGGGACGGACGTGGCGCGATTGCCACCTCGATTCGAGGCTCGTGCCGGGGAGTTGGAGGACCACCTCGCGCCAGACCTGGAGCTGGGCCCACCACCCGGCGGCGCCGCACAGGCAGAACACAACGGCCGCGAGCACGACCCCGCGGCGGTAGTGGGGCCAGAGACTCGGGAAGGTGCGACGCTTTTTCGCCGCCGACACTCGCGCGAGGCGAGACAGCTCCGCCACCGGATCGACCTCGAGCGGCTCTTCGTCGGAGTCGGGCGGCACGGTCTCCGACGCGGGCGCCGGGGGCGTCTCCGCCACGGGCTCCGGTGCCGGGCGCTCCGTCGGAGCTACCGGTTCGCCGAGAGGCGCCGGCGCGCCTCCTCCGTCCTCGGGTCCTTCGGCCATGTCTCCGTGAACTCCTGCCAGGCCCGCTTCGCGTCCTCTCCCCGTCCCAGCGCGGAGAGCGCCTCCGCCCGCCACCATGCCGCATCCGCGCAACCGGGGTCGATCGAGAGCGCCTTCTCGCAGTCCGTGACGGCGGCCTCGCGGTCCCCCGCCGCCACCTCGATCCGCCCGCGCAGCGCGTACCCCTGCGCCTCGTCTGGCTTCGCCTTCACGTACCGCGAACAGTCGCGCGCCGCCTCAGCGGCCTTCCCCAGCTCCACGCGAACCTCTGCGCGCGCGTAGAGGCACTCCGCGCTCTGGCTGTACCGGTCGAGCGCCTCCGTGAAGTCCTTCTCCGCGAGGTCCCACTCCTTCCGCCTCATGCGGCAGAGCCCGCGCCGCTTCCAGGGGTCGTACTTCCCCGGCTCTCCGTCGATCGCCCACGTGAAATCCTCGATCGCGCCCGCGTCGTTTCCTCGCTCGACCCGCACCTCGCCCCGCTCCGTCCAGTATCGCGCCGGCGCGCGGCTGCTGCCGATCGCCGCCGCGAGGTCCGCCTCGGCCTTCGCGAGGTCCCCCTTCTCGTGCCACGCGCAGCCGCGCTCGTAGAGCCACTCGGGCTCGTTCGGCGCCCGCTCGATCGCCTTCCCGAGCTCCGCGATCGCCTCCTCCACCTTCTTCCGGGCGCGCAGCATCTTCCCCTTCTCCGCAAACGCTTCCGCGCGCAGGGGGTTCATCGCGATCGCCTCGTCGACCTTGCGGAAGGCCTCCTCCCACCTCTTCTCCTTCGTCGCCACCGTCGCGGCGAGGACCGCGGCCTGGTACTCCGAGTCCTTCGCCTTCGAGGAGGCCTCCCCCATCTCGTGCTCGCTGCGCGCCCGGCCCCGTTCGGCGTCCTCGGCGCGGCGCGTCTCCCCGGCGAGCGCCGCAGCGTGCGACGCCGCCTCCCGCTGCGAGGTCACGTGGTGCCACCACCCAAGGCCCCCGGCGGCGAATACGGATACCACCGAGAGCGCCGCGAAGCCCGCGACAAGCCGATGCCTGCGGATCCGCCTGACCTGACGGTCCGTCCACGACACCGGCTTCGCGAGGACGGGCTCTCCGCGCCGGAACCGCGCGAGGTCCTCGGCCATCGCCTCCGCTGTCGCGTAGCGTCGCTCCTGGATCTTCTCGAGCGCCTTCTCGCAGATCGTCTCCAGGTCGCGAGGGATCGACGGGTCGATCCGTGTGAGCGCCGGGGGCTCGACCTGGGTGATCTGCTGGAAGATCTCCACGGCCGAGTTCGCCGAGAACGGCCTCTGTCGCGTGAGCACCTCGTAGAGGATCACGCCGAGCGCGAAGACGTCCGTCCGCCCGTCGATCCGTTCGAGGTCGCCGCAGATCTGCTCCGGCGCCATGTAGAACGGCGTCCCGAGCGCGGCCCCGCTCCGCGTGAGGCCGCTCTTCACGTCCATCCGCCTGGCGAGCCCGAAGTCGGTGATCTGCGGCTCCCCCCGCTCGTCGAGGAGGAGGTTCGCGGGCTTGAGGTCGCGATGGACGATCCCCTTCGTGTGGGCGAAGTGGATCGCGCGCGCGACCTTCTCGAGGATCGCGACGGCCTCGTCGACGGGGATTGGGCTGCGCTTGAGGCGCGCCTCGAGCGTCTCCCCCTCGATGAACTCCATCGTGAAGAAGTGCTTCCCCTCGTGGCTCCCGACGTCGTGGATCGGGACGATGTTCGGATGGCGGAGCTTCGCGGCGAGCTCCGCCTCCCGCCGGAAGCGGAGGATCTGCTCCTGCGTCGCCTCCTCGCCCTCGCGCAGAACCTTCACGGCGACGATGCGTCCCAGGTCGACCTGCCTCGCCTTGTAGACGATCCCCATCGCGCCTCGGGCCAGCTCCTGGACGACCTCGAAGCGGCCGAAGAGGAGGTCGCGCTTCCCCGGCGCGCGGGAGGGAGGCCTCTTCGACGGTTCGGGGGCGACCTCGGGCGCGCGGACGTCGCCGGCGCTCCGGACGAGCCAGATCATCTGGTCGGCGTCGATCCACTTCCGCTCGTAGAGGACCCGGCCGAGGGTGAGGGCAAGGCCCGTCCGCTCGCGCTCCGCAAGCTCCGCGAGCGCGCGCTCGAGTTGGGCGGGCTTCACCCAGCCGCGGTCCACGGCGAGCTGGCCGATCCGCTGGTCGTCCTCGGTCGGCATGTCGCTTCGCACCTCAGTCCCATTGCCGTCAAGGCAAGCCCCGAAGGGGCGGCGAGAATGTAGCCAGGGCCGAAGGCCCTGGAATGGCAGCCAGGAAGGAACTGGAGCCCCGAAGGGGCGACTGAAGGCGCGTTCTGTCGCCCCTTCGGGGCTCCGTTCCGGGCTCTGCCTGTCCGTTCCAGGGCCTTCGGCCCTGGCTACATTCTTGCGGCCCCTTCGGGGCCTGCCCTCCGAAGAAGCGGACCAGCCTATCTTGACGGCGATGCGGCTCAGTCCTTCACGAGTCGCTTGAACTCCGGCGAGTCCTTGACCGACGAGAGGTCCGGGTCCTCGGCGACGCCGTCCCAGCCGGCGAACCCGGTGCGCTTGAGCCGCCGCAGGGCGTCGATCGCCTCGTCCTCGAATGCGAGGTGACCGGCCGTCACGGCGAGGCCATAGAGCGCCTCCGGGAACGACGGCCGCATCTCGAGCGCCTTCCGGAAGTCCGTGCGCGCGGCGAGGAGGTCGTCCCGCTCCCCCTTGTAGAACCTGAAGCAGCCGCGGCGGTAGAGCTCCTGCGGATCGGTCACGCTCGGCCGGTCCGTGAGGGCGAGCAGATCGTAGTACATGATGGTGAACCGGGTGATCTGGAGGAGGGTCTGCAGCGGCGTGCGGATGTCGACCGACTCGAGGACCATGTTCGTCGCGCGGAGCATCTCCTGCTGCCTCGGGTCCTTCTCGTCGGCGCGGAGGAGCATGTCCTCGATCTCCGGCGGCATGAGGTCGTTCGGCTTGCCGAGCTGGTCCATCGCCTCGCGCAGCCCATACGTCGTGTGCTCCGTCGCCTTCCGCGACACCAGCCCGCGCATGAACGTGTAGGTCATCTTCTTCACGACGGGCTGGACCCCGAAGTAGTCGTCGACCCCGCGGTTGACGTCCTTCAGCATCGAGGTGAACAGGCTCGCGATCGCGGGATTCGCGAGCATCTCCGCGTCGACGCGCGCGACCTGCTGGAAGAACGGCGAGTTCGCCTTCCTCCAGGACCTCGCCAGCTCCTTCGAGCGGCGGTCGTCCCCCGCGAGCGACAGGCAGACCGCGAGGAAGAAGACGTTCTCGGGCTTCGAGGACCTGAGCGCGTAGGCCTTCTCGGCGTCCTCCAGGGCCGCCTTCGTGTCGCCGAGGCAGATCCGCACGAGGCCGCGGTAGACGAGGAACTCGTCCGACTCCCGGATCCTCAGCGCCTGCTGGAGGTCGGAGAGGGCGAAGTCGTAGAGGCGGAGCGCCGAGGCCGTCCGCGCATGGAGGTAGTAGACCCTCACGTCCTCCGGCGCCAGCTCGCGCGCCGCCTCGAAGTCGCGCATCGCCTCCTGGTACCGCTCGAGCCGGCGCAGGTCGTCGCCGCGCGAGAGGCGCGCCGGCATCGACAACGGCTCGAGCATCAGCCCCTGCTCGAGTTGTTTGACGGCCATGCCGAGGTCGGGCTTGCGGAGGGGCGGCTGCGGCATGCCTCCTGCATATCCCGCCCAGAAGCCGAGGAGGGAGGCCCGGAAGAAATACTGGTCGGCGAAGAGGGGGTCCTTCTTCTCGACCTCGTCGAGGTCGTGGTCGATCTCGGCGTGGCAGTCGGCCGCCTGCTGCGGGCTCGTCTCGCGCTTTCGCGAGCGGATCTGGGCGAGGCGGGCCTTCGCCATCAGGTGGAGGACGGAGCCCTTCGCCGTTCCCTTCGCGACCGCGCCCAGAAGCTCCTCGGCCGCCTTCACCTCGCCGGCCTCGAAGTCGATGATCGCGAGCTCGTAGCGCGCGTCGTTGCGCGAGGGGTCGAGCTCGAACGCCAGCTCAAGGTCGTAGCGCGCGAGGTCGATCGAGAGGAGCCGTCGGTGCGCGATGCCGCGGAGGAACGCCGCCTGGGCGAGCGTCGAGCGCATGCCGTCGGCGGACGGGCCCTCGAGCGCCCGGTCGCACGCGGCGATGGCGTTCCGGACGGAGGCGACCTCCCGCTCCCGCGAGAGCTGCTCCGCCTGCTTCACGAGCTGGATGATCTCGTCCTTCCGCGCAACCACGGCCTCCGACCGCGAGGCCGACCGCTCGCGGAGCGCGATGGCGCCCGCGGCGAGGCCGATGACGACCACGACGAACGCGGCCATCCGCCAGTTCTTGCGCGCGCGCCGGCGCAGTCGATAGAAGAGGGTCTGCCTGCGCGCGACGACCATCTCCCCGCGGCGGAAGCGCTGCAGGTCCTCGACGAGGTCCTCCGCCTTCGCGTACCGCGCGCGCTTGTCCTTCTCCATGCACTGGAAGACGATCGCCTCGAACTCGGGCGAGAGGACGGCGCTGTGGAACCGCATCGGCTTCGGGTCGCGCGCGCGGATCTGGTCGATGATCTCCGCGACGTTCGATCCGTTGAACGGGACGTGCCCCGTGACGCACTCGTAGAGCACCGCGCCGAGCGAGAAGATGTCGCTCCGCCCGTCGATCTCGCCGAGCTGCCCCCCCGCCTGCTCGGGGGACATGTAGTTCGGCGTGCCGAGGATCTGCCCGACGAGCGTCGGTCCG